>JACCDX010065997.1_pt1 | contig 102690 bp, 91 predicted proteins | sample 7449681 | NCBI WGS metagenome assembly JACCDX01 (sample SAMN15323450, study PRJNA562643) | freshwater metagenome | isolation source: river surface water | place: USA:Blue River Watershed | collected 2017-08-18
GCTCCACGAACTCCACCGATGTGAGCGTATCCTCCGAATCCTAAAGTAAGATAAGGAGAGATAGAACGGAAAATACCAACTAAAAGGATAATAACAATTATAACAGCGAGTAAAAGGAAGAGTGGTTGTTTTTTGATGTTTTCAATAGTAGACATTTTTTATTTTTTATTCTTATACTATTTACTTCGATTTTTTTTCACTTTATAATATTTTTTCTTTAAAATAATTAAAAATATAAAATTAATTATTAATTAAATTATAATTATATAAAATAAAAGAACTTAAAAAAAATGGAAAAAGTTGATTTTCAAGATTTAGGAGATACATTTGAATTTATATATGATTATTTAGATGATAAATCATTATATCAATTAAACTTAGTAAATAAATATCAAAAAAAGAATATAGAAAAAAAAAAACCGGAAGAATTAATGAGATATAAAATAAATAAATTACCAATTTATCAATCTCATTTGCATAAAATGGGAGATGCAAATTCTAAACCTAAATATTATAAATGGTTAAAAAATGATTTTACAATAGAAGAAAAAGCATTAATTAATATACATTTATTAGAAGAAAGTGAAGAGCAAATTAGAGAATTACCTAAATATAATCAAAAAAGAATAATATTTTCATTAAATAAAGATGGATTAATATATCAATTACCTAGTTCTTCTGGTATTATTAAACCAGATAGAAGTAAAAAAGAAAATAAAGAAGATAAAGAATATGTATTTATAAGAGTTTTTGAGTTAAATAATGAATATGAATTAAATGATGGTTATGGATATTTTTTGTTAGATTATGAAAATAATAATGAAAATAATTATGATAATAAAAATGATGAAAAAAAGATAGTAAAAAGATATAAAAAGATATATTTCATAAATGATAATTTTAATAAGATATTTGAAGATGATGAATTCGAAATAACAGATAATATTAAAGAAGTATTAGATAAAATGACCGAAAAATACAATGAATATAATAATACAAAATGGACAAAATATAAATTAAAATATATGAATCAATCTCAAATACTTCATAAAATAAGATATTATCATTTTGATTCATAAAGTTTAAATAACAGAATTTTCTTTCAAATATTTTTGTATACCATAGAATTGACGATAAGACCAATAAGTTGAACCAGCCAATATTAATAAAAAATTTGGTAGTTGATACAATGTTGTTAATGTTATACCTTCAGTTAAATAATACATAATAATTAATTTTGGTACAATAATCAAACGAAAAAGAATAAATAAGAAAAGGTGAATAATCCAGGAAGTACAAGTTATAGAATAATGAAAATTACATTCTTTTAATAAATATCCAATATTTAATAATAAAGTATTAGATTCAAGTAAATAAATAAAATACATTGTATAAAATCCTTTATTTTCTAAATTATTAATTGAATTAATACTAGATAATAATAATAAAATAGCAGATATATGATGCATAACAAATACATATTTTTTATAATATAAACAACGCAACAAATCCATTGAAAAATAAGAAAGAGAAAAATAAGAAGTAAATAATTGGAGTTGATTATCGGGTTCAGGATTTTGTAGAGTAAGTTGAAGAGGATTCATATTATCGAAAATTGAATTTTTAATAGATAAAACAGCTAAAGAACTAGAAAGAACACCGTGTAAAGAACTAAAAATACATTCTTCTATTTTTTCAATTTTATGATGAGGTATATTGATATAATTATTGGATACTAAATAATTGGCGAACCAATTAGAAAATCGAAAAATACTCCTTAGAATATAAGTAGAACCGAGTAAATATTTAGATAACATATTAAATAAAAATGGCAAATTATGCTTTCTAATAATAAAAATATATATATTTTATTATTTTGTCGAATAAAAAAAATAATATTATAGATTAGATATAAGCAAAGCTCAAAAATAAAATGGAATTGCATCATTATTATTTTTATACAATTAAAACATTAATTTTAATAGGTACAATATTGATAACAACAGGAAAAATAGAAGATGACCGTCCATTATTTTTAATTATGGATACAATTTTTAAAATATCATTAGGTATTTATTTAATATATTATTTTTCAAAAATGAATAAAAACAATTCAAATTCTTCTATGGATTCTCATGATAAATTTTTATTTATGATTTCTGGATTTATTCTTTTAGTCACTATTAATTATTCAGAGATATATTCTTTAATCACTGGTTCAAGTTCAAATGAAAATAAAGTAAAAGATGAAGAAAAAGTAAGATATGTAGATAAACCTTGTCCTCCATGTTCAGAAAAAAATATAGTACATGGTACTATTATGAGAAGATAATTATTTGATTTTATTGAATGGAAAAATAGTATTAATTTTAATGAAGATAAGGTGATATTGTTTATTTTTATAATTAAGATTAGAGTTTAACCAATCATTAATATCATTCCAAAGATTATAATCATAATTTAATAGATGATTAAAAATGAATTCAGGAAGTTCATTTTCAAATGAAGATAAATTATTATTAATAACAAAATTTTTAAAATCTTTTTTTAATATTTGATATTTAATTACACCATAATCTTTATAATCAATATTATTTCCATAATTTTTAATATCTTTAATACCTTTTATATCTAAAGTATAATCTGAATTAAAATATTTAATTAAATATATATAAATAAAATCTTTTTTTTTATCATAAATAAAATAAATTGTATAAAATTTATCTTTAATACATAAAATATCATCATATAAATGTTCCATTAAAAATTCTTTTTTTTCATTATTATATAAAAAAAAATCATCTGATAAATGTAAAACTTCAACAATATATATTGCTTTTTCCATTATAATTTTCTTTGTATTAATTCTTATAAAACGTCAAGAATTTAATATTTTTTACGTAAAATATAAAAATTAAAAAATGATTAAAATTTTATTAAAATACAATAATTATTAATTCATTTAATAAAATATATATTTTACGTTATTAATATAATTTTAAACGTAAATATTTTTACTTAACAAAAATGAGTTTATTTTTTGATAATATAAATGATGAAGTAAATAATAGAAAAGTTAACAGTATAAATATAATTAATATTGAAGAATCATCTATTATACAAAATGAAATTATACATAATGAAAATAATATTATTATTAACAATAATAATAACAATAACATAGAAGAAAGAGAGAAAGAAAGAGATATAATTAGTAAAATAACGAAGATGAAAGGAAGAGATTTGATGAAAAGTTTTCCTGATTTAAGAGATTTATTATTTAAAAAGTTTGAAGAAGATGATAAAACCAAAGATATGATTAATATTATGAATTCTTTTAACTTTTTTGATTTTATTGAGATGATTAAAATTCATTTAGATACTTTAGAAGACCAAAATGAAAGAAAATCTATTATTAATACAGTATCTTTTTGTATTTATTCTGATACAAATAATATGACAGAAGAACAAATAAAGCGGAGAGAAGATACAGAAAGAATTTTTAATTTTAGATTTGAAACAGTAAAACTACAAAGATTATTTGATTTTTTACAAAGTACATATAAAAAAGAAGTGTCAGGAGAATTATCAAAGAATCCTTTTCATTCTACATTTATGTTAATCTATAATATGAAGAAAACATTTATTTTTATGAAAAAATTAGATTATATGAGCGAAGAACAATATATCGGCTTTATGAATGAAAAGTTAGGTTTTTCATTAGAAAATTTAGAAAAAATTAAAGATTTTATTAAAACACCTTTATCGAGTGGATTAAATAGTAATGATAAATCAGATATTTTAGGATTTTTATCGACTTATACAAATATTCCAAAACAGTATTCTTCATCAAAAATTATTCAAAATCGCCTATTTTCAGATATTGATAATTATACGAAAAAACAACAAATGATTCAAAAAATACAGAAAAGAAGAGAAGAAAAGAAAAGATTAGAAGAAGAAGAAAAAAGAAGATTAATGGATACTAAAACAAATGAAGAGATTCAACATGAATTAGATAATCTATTGAAAGAATTAGAAAAAGAAGATAAATCTAAAAATAATAAATCTTCAAAATCTAAAAATAATAAATCTTCAAAATCTAAAAAATAATCAAAATATTAAAATATTAATTATTTAATTTATAAAAAAAAATTATTCATTAATTTTATTAAGTGTAAGAGGTAAATTAGAATTAAAATTATCATCTTCATCTTGATAATTTCTATAATTATCTCTTTTAAGTTTTTCATTAAAATCATTAACTATATTTTTAGCATTAATACCTTCTGTTGAATACTTTTTAATAAAATCATAAAATGAAGATTTAGATGAATTAAATATAGGTAAATGTTCTTCTTTAATATAATCTTCATAATCAATTAATATTTCTGAGACTTGTGTTCCATAATATAAATTAAAATATTCATCAAAATCATAACATTCATTATAATAGTTAGATGATGATAATATTAGTTTCTCTTCTTTAACTACTACTTCTTTTTTTTTCTTTTCCACTGGTTTATCAGTATTTTTTATAGCTATATCTTTCCAACTTTTCATTTTTATTTATAAGCTTAAATGCTTTAGTAAATAATTTATTAATTATATATTTTATTATTATAAAATAAAATTTTAAGTAAAAATAAACTTATTTATTATTTATTATTTATAATCGAGATGGAAAATCATCATCACTATCATATTTATTTAATTTTGATTCTTCAGATACTAAATATTCAAATTTAATATTGTATTTTTCTTCATATTCAATTCTTTCTCTTTCTCTCTCTTCTTCTTCATCAATTAAACCATAAACATATGGAAAAAGATTTTTATCTACTAATTCACCATCTGAACAATTAAATAACATTCTATTAAAATCTTCTCTTGAATATTCATTAACTTCTATATTTATATCATTTTTATCACATAATTCTAAAAAATAAGCAAATAACATATTTAAAAAAGGTTGATAATGTTCTTTCCAAACATTATATTTATTAGTATATTGAATTATCATTTTTTTAATATTTAATAATTATTTATAAAATAATTTATTTTTCTTATCTTATTAAATATATATTTTTAATAAAATAAACTTAAAAAAAGTATTTATTTATTATTTTCTTTATTTTCTTTATTTTTTAGCTGATAATTTAATACTAGATATCATTTCACTAGTTCTTTCTTGATAAATAAAATCGAGAAGTTCTTTAGCTTTTTGTTCATTACCATTAAAATATTGTTGAAGACGTTCTAAAATAAGTTTTTTAGTGACACTTTCAGTCTTCTTATTTTGAGAATATTTTAATTTAAAATCTCCGACATCAATGTCTCTGTCTGTAATTTTATTCTGTTCCATAAAATTTAGGATAAAATTCTCTAATCCATCTTTTTCATTCTTCAATTCTTTCATTTTTTCTTTAATTTTCTCTTCTTGTTCATTAATTTCCATGAACTTTTTAACATTTTTTTTAAATAATTCAACGTTATTAGAATTTGAATCCATTTTTACTAATTTTTAAATTATTATAATTATTATTATTTATAATATTTTTTTTAAGTTGTTTTTTATTTTTATAAATTTATATAAATTTAGATAAATTTAGATTTATTATTCTATTCATTAAATTTTAGTTGTTAAATCTACAGTTGATAACATAATAGAACGACAACAATATTTATTAAAACCTAATTCATCTAAAACTTTACCTTCATAAGTCTTTTCTTTAATTTGTGTGGCTGTACTTTCATCTAGTTTTAGACCGGATATTTGGTCTTCTACTTTCTTATTTCTTTCAACTTCATTATATTTTTGTTGTATTTTAGATAAAAAATCTTCATATTTATTGGCAAGAACTTTACCACATGTAAAACATCTGACAGGAATAAGCATTTTTAAATATATACGTAAAATTAATCTCTCTATGAATATATATAGATTTTTTTAAATTCAAATTAATTCAAATCACTTTTTTTTTTATTTATCTATAATTTTAAGGAAAAAATATTTTATATTAATTTTAAGTTTAATTTAATTTAAAAAAATATTAAATGAATATAAAATATATATATATTAAAATGGATCCTAAACATCTCCACGATACTCGCAAAAAATTAAACGATTTAGCTATTTCTCATAATCGTTTAACAACTCTTGCAGCTTGTCTTCTTAATGAAGTTCAATCTCTCAGAAAAGAAGTAAATGAACTTAAAGGTATTAAAACAGTTCCTGATGTTCAATCTTCTCAACAACATCATCAACAACAAATGAATCCTCACCAAATGCAACAAAGAATGCAACAACCTCCTCAAAGAAGTGGTATGGGAGGACGTCAACAATCAAGTCAATTTAAATATGACCCAAATAACATTGCATCATTAAAAGCTGATGAGATTTTAAGTCAATTACATTTAGGTCATGATTAATGAACTTTTAGTTCATTAATATGAAGGTTATTTAAAATAACCTGAATCATGATTGATTGACATAAAGTCAATCAATTATGCTATTTTGTTAAAAATAGTCATGATTAAAAGTCATGATTAATGAACTTTATAGTTTATTAAAAATAGTCATTATTGATTGACTTAAAAATTAATTATTTTTAAAAATATTATTATTATAAACTAATTTATAATAAATTTAATTAAAAAAATAAAAATTAATTAATTATTCTTTTGAAAACTTTTCCATTAAATAATTAATTTTTTTAACAGTCATTTTTATACCCTTCTTTTTAATTCTATTATTTAATTCTTTTGCTAATTTCTTTGTATCATATATTTGTTGTTTTAATTCATCATATTGATATTGTATCCATTCTTCTTCTTCATTCTTTTGTTTTTTTCTATTCTCTTGTGTTATCATTAACACATTATCATCTTCCAATTCATCTTCACTTTTATTACTTTTTGTCTCTTCTTTTGATTTATCTGATTTATCTGATTTATCTGTTTTTTCTGTTTTTTCAGATATTATCGATTCTTCTGAAGTCAACGATTTTTCACTCATAACATCTTCTTCTTTTTTATTATCCTTAACATTTTCATTCATTTTCCAATACAATTCTCTTCCTCTAGTCGTCTCTTTCCATCCTTCAATAATTAATTTATTTTGATGTGTTTCTATATGATGTTTTTCACATAATACAACTAAATTCGATAATTGATTCTTTCTTACTCCATCTATATTCTCCTTTTTACCTTCATATTCATGTTGTTCTGTCAAATGATGTGTGTGAAGTTCTACCATCTGTTTATTTTTACCACATACCATACATACATCCACAATTAGATCGCTATTGTATTTTGACCTATCTTCTACTATTGTTTTTGCAAAAGATGATTCAATATTTAATATTTTATTTCTTGTTACTCTTGCTTTCTGAATAAAATCTTTATCATTAATTAAATATTGTGCTATTTCTAGACCGTACAATGTGTCTCCTGGACCTTCTAATAACTTTCTTCCATATATTATTTTATCCTCTATTTCATCATACTCGACTGATAAATGCTTAAATCTTATATTCTTTAATTCTGTTATCTCATCCATTTGATGTAGTTTATGAAAATGAGTTGCCATTATAAAATTAACCTCTTTCTCACTGAATCTCTGTATACTTGCACTTACTATAGACAAAGCACTTGTTTCTTCTGTTCCTTTACATACTTCATCTCCTAATACTATTGAATGTTCATCACTATACTTTAATATTGCTCTTAATTCACTCATTTCAACTACAAATGAAGACATACCTTTAAATATATTATCATCACCATTAATTCTTGTAAATATTTTATGATAAGGATAAAATTCAAAAGATTTACAAGGTACAAACATACCACATTGAGCCATAACAATATTACATCCAATTGCTTTAGCCATTGAAGATTTTCCTACACCATTCAAACCCATTAAAAGAATACCATTACAATCATTTTCACCTTTTAATAATTCAATATCATTATCAATATATTTAACATCATCATGCAAAACTTCAATTAAAGGATGTCTCATTCCATTAGCTGAAAAATAACTCTTATTATTATATTTATCATTAATTATAGGTTTATTATAACCATACAAATTAGCACATTTTACATTTGACTTAATAACATCTAATTCGGCTATAAATTGTGTTATCTCTTTTAATACATTATCATATTTACTAATCAATTTTTGTATAATAATTAAATATTCATCTTTTACAACTCCTTTAATCTTCTCTTTTAATGCTACTAATTTATATGAATTTTCATCAATTTCTTTACTTGTTATTTTTGCATTAGTCACTTGATACTTTTTAAATTCCATATCTTTTTTTTCATTTGCATCTAATTTCTTTTCCAATATATCAGCTCTTTTTTTAGTACAAGCTAAATAATAACCATCTCTTTCATTACTTTCTAATTTAACTAAATCATCTTGACCAGGTTCAATAATATTAGAATATTTTTTACATTTATCATTAAAATATTTTTCAATTATATCAATGTCGTTTTGAATCTTATCAACTTCCGCATTAATTCCTTTCTTCAAAAATGAACCTAAAATATTTAATAATCCATGTCTATTAATATCTTCCATATCAAAATATTCTCCATATTCCTTTCTATATTCATCAAATCTCTCAAATATATTATTAGTATTTTCCATATTTATTCCAAAATCACTCCAATCAAAACCTTCAATATTTTTTAAATAAATTATTAAATCTTTTACTCTTTCATATGATATATTTAAACCACCGAATTCATATGGATGAATAACTCCTAATTCCATTTTTCGATGCATTCTTTCCATATCAATTATTTCATTTAAATGTTTTTCAATATTTTCAAGACACTTTGATTCTAATTCTCTAATCTTTTCAATTTGATTATATCTTCTCTCTAATTCTTTAATTGATGTTACTGGATTCATAATTCTGTATTTTAATAATCTTCGTCCCATTGATGTTGATGTTTTCTGAAGTACATCATATAATGATTTGTATTTACTTGAATTATCTATTTGTTGTTGGTTACTTATGATATTCAATTGATAAATTGTATTATGATATAATATTAAATGTTCTTGATATTCCCATAATTCTGGTTTTTTAATCTTTTTTAAAATATTTTCATTATGTTCATATGCAAAATTTAAAAGTAAAATAAATGAGATTAATGCATTTGGAGACCTTTCTAAATTAATGTATTCAATTGGTGTTAATACTCCTGAATCCGGATATATTTTTGCAAGAAAATCATTTTGATTTTTTATTTTAATTATATTCTCTTCAATTTTATTTCTCTCAAAATGTATTAATCTATTCTGTGTATTTAATGAATTTAATATCTCCTGTTTATTTATTCGTCTCATTTCTCCATTGTGAAAAATAATCTCTTTAGGATTAAATGATTCAATGAATCTATACATATCCTCAAATATTGCCTTTTTATCATTTAAATGATTATTCTTTTCATAAACTGTACAATTTCCAGTTGATAAATCTACTGATGATAATCCTAATGAATATAATGAAGAACCTGTTCTATGACAAGTATCTTCATTAATATAAATTGATACAATATAATTTGGGTCCGAATTTTGAACATCTTCAATATAAGTACCAGCACTATGAATAGCAGTTATTTCTCTTTTAACATTAGGAGGTTCTGTTGTTTGTTCAATTAAAACTATAGTATAAAAATCATTTAATAAAACATTTAAAAATCTTTTAATAGATGCTAAAGGAAAACCCATCATTAAAGCATTACTTCGACTATTCTCGATAATTGCTTTATTCCTTCTAGATAATTGAATATTCAATAATTCAGCTACATAATTAAGATTTCCTATTTTTTCTTCTTTATTATTTACACCATAACATTCAAAAAATCCACCAACTTGCATTAATACAATTGTTTTAGGTCCATATTTTTTTTCAAATTCAATTTGTAAATCAAAATATTCATCAATTAATGAATATCCTGGTCTTTCTAGAATGACGCGACCAATCATTTTGTTGTTATTCTTTTGAATTGCTTCATTTGTTAATATTATTTTTTGTTTTTTTGTTTGTTGTTTCTTTGTTTGATTACTCATCTTAAATGATAGTAAAAATAAATTAAAATAATTAAATATAAATTTCTATCTTTTTATATAATTTTTTTTTTAAGTTTCAAAAATTAGATAATATTTAAATTCAAAATATTATCTAAATAAAAAATAGTATATTTTATAAATTAAATAATTAAAATGGCATCATTTTTAAGTCCTGCTAATTTACCAAATATAACGTCAAGAAGTTTAACTGAAGATTTTCCTAGAATAGAAGTTTATGAATATGGTATTGAAGGAATGGGTTATTCAACACCAGCAGAATTTAAAGATTTTAGAAAAAGAAAATAATAATTTAACACTACATAAAGGTATAAGTACAAAAACAAGAGTTGGATTTAATAATAAAAGTGTATATTATAATTTTTCAAAAAGTTTAGACCCTATCGTAGATGCAGAGAATGAATTATATGGAAATTTAATGAATACACCTACAAAATTAAATCCTCGTGATTTTTATATGCAATATTTATTATTAACTTCAAAAATAAAAAGTAGTTCATTATATAAATTTAATCAATTTTATGATTTACCTAAAAGAGAATTAATAATTGATATGATTAAAAAAGCAATTAAAAAACAATATAATTATTTAAAAAATAATTTAATGAAAAACTTAGGTAATAATACTTTTATTTTAAAGAATTTATTTAAAGAAACTGATGAAGCTAGATTAGTTGAAAATATACATTATTTACATAATGGTGCATTTGTTTATAATATAAAATTAGAACCAGGAGAAAAAGTAATATTATTTGGTGATTTTCATGGAAGTTTTCATACATTTATAAGACATTTATTTAGACTACACGTATTAGGTGTTTTAGATTTATCAAAAGGAAAATATAAAATAAATGATGGTTATAGAATAATATTTTTGGGAGATTTAATAGATAGAGGAAATTTTGGTTTAGAAATAATATATATATTATCAAGATTAATAGTAGAAAATAATACAAAAGATAAATTGAAATTAATATTAAACAGAGGAAATCATGAAAATATTGAAACTTTTAGTTATTTTGGTTTTAGAAATGAATATAAACATAAATTAGGTGAAAATACTACTATTAAATTAAATGAATCTTCCTCTATTGATTTAAGATTGAGTTATTTATTTATGTTATTTTTTAATTATATGTCTTCTGCTATTATTTTACAAAAAGATAGATTAAAATATTGGTGTTGTCATGGTGGTTTCCCATTAGAAGGTGTTAAAATTAATTCATCCGAAAAAATTATATTTGAAGGTGTTGAATATAATAGAAGAAATATATCAGAATTAACACCAGTTAATTTTAATTTTTTAAATAATAATAATATCTGTTTTTTACCTGAAGATGAAGATAATTTACCTAAACAAATAAGATGGAATGATTTTACAAGTGACAATGAAACTTCTTTTAATACAGCAAGACTTTCAATTTTATTTTATAATATTGGTATTAATCATATGAAAGAATTTTTACAAAGAAATAATATACAAATGATTATAAGAGGTCATCAAGATAGTTATTTTAATAGTTGGTTATTATGTAATTCACAAATAGCAAGAATGAATAAATCTCAATTAACATCTTTTGACCAACTATTTAGTAGAAATGAAGATTTTGTTTATAATTTATCAAAAATACCATTAAAATCTACTATTCATTCGATGAGTAAACATTTTTTATATGAAAATAATGAAGAAATTAATAATTTTTTACATAAAATTATGTTTGATTCAATACCAACAGATGTTATAATGAATGGTTCAATAGCAACAATAAATGCAAAATTAAAAAAATGGGGGAATGAATTTGAAAAAAGATTTTCAAATAATGATGTATTTTATCCTGTTTTGACTATATCAACAAATACAGATGTTAGTCGAATATTTACTAAAGATAGTTTTATATTATTAAGATTTGATGGAAGAACTCCAAATAGAAATAATATGATTATTAATTCTTTATTTAATAGAAATTCTTTTAGACATAATATTAATAATGTTTTAGTTTATAATCAATCAGAAGAATCAGAATATCCTCCTGGTGAAGAAATTAAAGTAAGTAATAATGCAGTAGCTAGTGCTCCTAATAGTGTTTTTAAAACACCAACTAAACCAAAAAAAAATTTACAAATACCTAAAGGACCAGTTAAACCTAAAAAAACACAATCACCTTCTTATATGAGACCAACTTCGGCTTCAGCATTAAGAAGTACTTTACGACGACCAACAAACAAATAAATTATTTATTTTTCTGATATAGAAGAAGTATGTTTTTTATTTTTAAATTCAATAAAATAAGTATCAATATTTCCAATATTTTTTAAATATGTATTTTTTTTCTCTTCAAATTCAAATCTTTCATCATCTTTTATATATTCATATATTTCTTTACTTATATGAATTTTGTTTGGTTCAGAAGTTGTTTGTAATCTTGCTGTAAAATTTACTGTATTTCCAACTATACATAATCTTGGTATATCTAAACCCAATAATCCTGATATGACAGGTCCACAATGAATACCTATTCTTATCTGAGGTATATAATCTTTATTTATTTTTAAATATTTAACAGAATCCATAAATTCAAATGCAATCATTATTATCTCATTTAAATATTCACTCGTTAAATCATTTTCATAAAGATTAGATACTAACATATAAGAATCTCCTATAGTCTCAATTTTTTGTAAATTTTTATATTTTCTCAATATAAAATCAAATCTCATATACATTTCATTTAATAATTTATAAACATCTTCTTCTTTATGATTTTTTGAATATTCAGAATATGATACTATATCTGTAAATAATATACAAATATTATTATGTTTATTATATTTTTTAATATTCGATAATAAATATTTATCATCTAAATCATATGGAAGTATTTTTTTTAACAATTCTATTTTAACTATATTATTTGATTCTTTTGAATAATATATATCTTTAATTAATTCTGTTATATATTTTAATGTATTTTCACAATTTTTTGATATTTTACTATTATTATCTTTAAAATCATGTATTGTATTAAATATGTTATTTAATAATGTTATAGATTGTAAATCCATATTAGAAGCAATATCAAGTCTTTGTTCTTCGTTATCATATATTATTATTATAGCTGTTAATTTTACCATTAAATCTCCAATTGCAATTAATATATTTGATTGTGTAAAATTTAAAATATTAAAATATGTTAATGAATATAATATACCAAATAAAATCCAAAAATAAATATATAATTGAGTATATTTTAAACTTCTAAAATTATAGTTTAAATTATATATAAAATAAATTTGACTTAAAATTGATATTAAATAAAAAAATTGGAAATAATAATGTGTTGTTAAATGGTCACATAATAATAATCCTAAATTTGGTATTAAATGAAAATATGGTTTTATATCTATAAAATTTATCTTATTTACTACTGTATATAAATCTAACATTGAATATGTAGCAAATAACCACATTAAAGTTCTTCTTTTAACATAATGTTCTTGTTGAATTTGAGGATAAAAATAAAATATTGTAGAATATTTAATAAAAATAAATGATATAAATAATATATGAGGATTTTTATATTTTCTGTAAAGTGATATAAAGAGAAAAATTAAATATGAAAAAAACATAAATAAATGTATTAATTCAACTACATTATAATTTTCAATATTTGATTTTTCATTATTATTTTTTTTATAATAATAAGTTAATAAATCATCTAAAATATAATATGCTACAATACCAATAAAATATGTTAATTTTACCATAGTTATTTGTGTTTTTGTTTTTTTTTGTTTAATAAAAATTAATAGTTTTATAATTTTATTAATATTATTTTAAATAGAAAATATTAAATAATAATTTTAGTGTAATAGAAAAAAAAGTGATTTGAATATGTTAAAAATAAAATACTACTTATAAAAATAATTATAATATATTTAGTATTATCATTTAATAAAGAATAATAGAATAATATAATGAGTTTAAAAAGAAGTATTGATTTTGAAATGGTGGGTTTTCAATTCACTCAAAAACAAGAGTATGCTATCCGAAAAATGATTCAAGGTAAAAATTTATTTATAACTGGTCAAGCTGGTGTAGGTAAATCTTTTTTAATAAATAAATTTATTGAATTTTATCGCGAAAATATGGAAGAAGAAAATAAAAAATTATATGTGACAAGTTTAACAGGAATCTCTGCATTAATTATTGGTGGACAAACTATTCATCGATATTGTGGTATTGGTACAGGTGAAAAAAATATAGATGAATTAGTGAAAAATATAGTAAAGAATCCAAAAACAAAGAGAAGATATTTTGAAACTCAAGTATTGATTATAGATGAAATATCGATGATGAGTCCAGATTTATTTGATAAAATAGATTTAATTTTCAGGAAGATTCGAAAGAATGACCAACCATTCGGTGGAATACAAATAATAGTTAGTGGAGATTTACTTCAACTTCCTCCAGTAAAAGCAGATGGTTTTGTAATAGATGCGTTTAATTGGGATGAATGTATAGAAGAAACTATATATTTAACAGAAGTGATGAGACAGAATGAGGATGTATTTATTAATGTATTGAATAAGATAAGATTAGGAAATGTAGATGGAGAAGTACAACAATTATTAGAAAGTAGAAAGAATGTAGAAATAATTAATGAATATGGAGTTTTACCATCTAAATTATTTTCAAAGAGACTAATGGTTAAAAAAATAAATGATGATGAATTAAAAAAATTAAAAGATGAAAATGAAACTACACGAATTTTTACTGCAAATTATGAATTTAGTAAATCTGTTTTAGAAGAAAATAAAGAATTTATGAAAGCTCTTATGAATGAAAATTGTGATGTGGAAGATGAAATCGAATTTACTACTAAATGTCAAGTTATGTTAAAAGTAAATCTACCTGAATTAAATTTAGCTAATGGTAGTCGTGGTGTTATCATTAATTTTGGTGTTGAAACAGGATATCCTATTGTAAGATTCTTGAATGGACGCGAAATGGAAATAGCACCTCATCCTTGGAAATTAGAAGAGAATAATAAAACTATGGTTATTAAAACTCAAATACCTTTACAATTGGCATTTGCTATATCTATTCATAAATCACAAGGAAGTACATTAGAATATGTGATATTAGATATAGGAAGTGATGTTTTTGAATATGGACAAACCTATGTAGCATTATCAAGAGTAAAATCAATTGATGGATTATTTATTAGAGGAAATGTTGATTATACTAAGATTAGAGCAAATCCTCAGATTCTTGATTTTTATAATAGATTATCATAAATCATCTTTAATAATTTAATAATAATAAAATAAAAAAATTATAATTAAAAAATTAACAAATATTTTTTAAAATAAAAATTAAAAGAAAATTAATTTTCTTTTATTTTACCAATAAATCTATCATTAAGTTTATTCAACACAATATTTTTTTCATCATCTTTCAATGATTTTAAAAAATTAGAAGCATCTTTAGCATAATATTTAGAAAATAGATTTAAAAGAAAATCATCATTTTTTTGAATAGAATAAACTTTATTATTAATTAAAATCCAAGCATTATCAATATTATCATGTTCTTTAAATTTATCATAAGTAATTAAATTATCATTAAAATCAGTTGATTTAAATAAAGTATTAGAACAAACCGCAAAATTAAAACCAAAAAAACTCATTTTAATATTTTTATTATATAATAATAAATAAAAATTATTATTATGAATAAGCGAAGGTTAAAAAAAATATAAATTATAAATTATTATTAATTAATTTTATAAATAACACAAATACCAAAAATTATCATAAAAATAATAAATAATAGAACAACAACGGGGTCTAAACTACGGTAAGAATAAATATTTTGATATTCTTTTGTAAAATGTTGAGGAAAATTATCTGACATTTAAATTAAATTTATTTTTATCTATTTTATAATAAGAATTTAATATTTTTATTTTTTATTTTTTTTTATTTTTTTATTTTCTTTAAATTGTAAAGTGAACTTAAAGAAAAAGATTAAAAAATGGAGAATGCGATAAAAAGTTATATAAAAAATATAAATTAAAAATAATAATTATAATAAGTTTAATAAAAATGGGAAGAGATAAGAAAAAAACAGAAGTACCGGTTAGTGTTTATGTCGAAGCAAAGAAAAGATATTTAGAACAACTCCAACAGATTTTAACACCACGACTATACGAAGGTTTTGAATCATTGTATGATGATGCTTTAGAATTATTAGAGAATGAGTTTGAAGAGAGAAAGGAGCAGACAAAATCAATATTGAAGACTTTCCAAGATGCATTAAGAGAAATACCAATTTGGAATCAGGATATTATAGAACATGAATCAGATAGAATTATACAAGTATCAAATTGTGATTATTTAGATGATTTAATTGATGCATTATTTAGAGCAGAGTCTAAAATTTTAACATCTGTGCAAACTATTAAAAGTTCTAAACCTTTAAAAGTAAAAGTACCATTAGCATCTCATTTTATTCATAGATGTTATATTTGTGCTGCCCGTGAAATCTTTAAGAATCCATTTGTATTTAATCATTTTAAAGAATTAACTCCAAGAGATAAACAAAATAATTTAAGAGAAGCTATTTTTATGATTAATGAAGGTATAACAAATGCAGTTCGAGAACTTCTTCCTATTCGTGATATTCTTAAGAATAGTATGAAAGCAGGTGAATATTCGGGAACAGAAAGTGATAATAGTTCTTTATCAGGAACAGATAGTGATTATGATTCTGATGAATCAGAAGAAAGTAGAAAACATAAAAAACATAGTAAAAAACATCGTGAAGAAGAAGAAGAAGAATCAGAATCTTCTTCTAGTAGTGAATCAGATGAAGAATCTATTGAAGAACCTACATCTGAACTAAAAGTACAAAGTTTAGAATCTGAAGGAGGTAGTTCATCAATCCAAACTTCTTCAGAAGAAATTAAAAATTTAAATGCATGTTCGCTAAGCGACAGCCAATGCAACTTTGTTGCGGAAGAAGAGAGTACTGAAGATGATGATGAAGAAGATAGTTCTGAAGATGATGAAGAAGATAGTTCTGAAGATGAAGAATTAGTACAGCATGTAGATGAGGAAACAGAGAATGTTAATAATATTGAAATGAGAGAAGAATTAAAAGAAGAAAATGAAATAGTTCACATAGAGAAAGAAAATAATGGATTTATTGGAGGATTAATTAATACTTTTATGGGAAGTGATAATACAATTAAATTAGAAGATATGGGAGAAAATGTAGAAACTCAAAATTCTAATGAAGAAGAGGAACCAGTTGAAATTAAAAAAATAGTATTTGAAGGTACAAAAATACCAAAAGAATATAGAATACAAGAAGAATCACCTGTTTTAGAAAAAATACAAGAACCAATTATACAAAAATTTGAAGAACCAATAATTAAACAAGTTGAAGAAGTAGTAGTAGAACAACAAGTATCAGAACCATTAATTAAAGAAGAAGTAAATCATGTACCGGTTGAAGATAATAGAAGTGGTGGAATGATATTAACATTAGATGAATTGAAAAGAAGAGAAAAAAAGATGAGAAAGGAGAAAGAACAAAGAGAAAGAGAGAAAGAGATGTTAAAATTTAAGAAACCATATCCAATAACACAACAAAAAAATAGAGATGAAAATATGTTATCGTTAATTCAAAGAAAGAGAGAATTATATTATAAACAAATTAATCCAGAAGACCAACAATCAGTAATATCAACAGGAAAAATGTCAATATCTAGTTCAAAGGGATTAACACCTGATAATCGTGTGAAAATGATAGATAATTTTTTAAATCAAAATAAAGAAGAAGTTAAAAAACAATTATCCGTCAATACTCAAGTTGAACCTAAAGTAATATCATATATGACACCAAATATTATTAAAAAAGTAGAAGAAGAAGACAGTGGTGATGAGTATCAGAGTGACCCTGAATTAAATGCTTAATTATTATTAAAATTTTTTTAAATAAAAATAATTAATAATTTTCAATAAATTATTAATATATAAAAATAACAAAATAAATGAATTTAAAGAAAATACGTTTTAAAGTGTGAAAAAACATCTAATTTTTTAATAATAATAATTGATATAAATGTTATCAGATAGTTTATCTTTTATATATGAACCTTATTCAATTGGATTTATTTTAGCTTTAATTTTGACAGGTATATATTTTTTAATGAATCGAATGAATGGTAAAGAAGAGGATATAAGTGAAGATTCTGAAAATAGAGTAGGAAAAAATAAAAGAAAACAAAAATCAGAAATGAGTTATAGTGTTAAATCTATTTTAATTTTTATCAGTTCTTTTGTATCAATAACAGGAGCAATGTATTTTTATAAAAACATGAAATCACCTATTGAATCTATACCAGTTTTATCTGAAATAAAAGAACAAATTGGTGGTGTTTTAGATACAAATAATATAGGAAATATGTTTAATTCACAAAATGAAGAGAAGATAATAGAAGATATATTATCAAAAGAGAATCCAGATGAAATATTTACAGTAAATCAAGAGATAAAAAAGAAAAGAATGCCAGTTGATGAAACATTTATAGCAGGTAAAAATAGAAAAAAGAATAAAGAATTAAAACATGTTTTAAGTAAAGAAGCAAAATATGTAGATAATGATATAGATTTAACTGTAAGTCCATTCTAGAAACCCTTTTCTTTTTATCAAAAAGAAAAGCCTTTCATGGGAAAAGAAAAAAAAGTTAAATTAAAAAGAAAAAAGTATTTTTAGTTAAATATTTTTTTATTTTAAATGATTATAAATTAATATAATTATTTACAAATGAATTTACAATTGAGAAAATTTAATATGAGCATGATTCGCGATGATAGTAATATAGCTATTATAGGTATGAGAAATACTGGTAAATCTTTTTTAATTAGAGATATATTATTTAATCATCAAGAAATACCTGTAGGAACGATTATATCACCAACAGAGAATGCAAATAAAATTTATGATGATATAGTACCACCAATATTTATACATGATGAATATTCATCGGAAGTGACATATAAATTTATGAAAAGACAAAAAAAAATGAGAAAAAGAATAGTCGAAGGAGAGAAAGAATTAGATAATCGTTCATTTATGGTATTAGATGATTGTTTATATGATAAAGCTTGGCAAAAAGATAAAAATATTAGAGAAATATTTATGAATGGTAGAACATGGAGTATTTTTTTTATTTTAGCAATGCAATATGCAATAGGTATACCACCTAATTTAAGAGCTAATATTGATTTTATATTTATATTTAAAGATGATGTTATATCAAATAAAAAAAAATTATATGAAAATTATGCAGGTATGTTCCCAACATTTGAAATGTTTTGTCAAACTTTAAATTCATTAAATGAATATGAATGTTTAGTTATTCATAATTGTTCTCCAAGTCCAAAATTAGAAGACCAAGTGTTTTGGTATAAAGCAGAAGAACATAATAATTTTAAATTATGTTCTTGGGATGCATGGTTATTTAGTGAAAAATATTATATAGATGAAAAAGAAAAAGAAAATGAAAACGAAAACGAAAACGAAAACGAAAATGAAAATATAAATGAAGAAATACGTAAATAAATGCAATAAAAGATTATAAAGAATAAAATAAATAAATTCTATTAAGGTATTAAAGATAAATAAATTAAAAAATAAAAACATGATTTATGGTAAATATTTTAATTAGCATAATAAATAGAACAAAGTGGATTGGTATAAAAATAAAAGAAAAATATCTAATATAATAGATAAGAAAAAAATATAAAATTTAAAAATGAGTTTACAACTTCGAAAATTTAATATGAATATGATAAAAGATGACCAAATTGTAGTAGCAATAGGTAAGCGTAATACAGGTAAATCTTTCTTAACAAAAGATTTATTATATTATCATCAAGATATACCAGCAGGAACGGTTATATCACCAACAGAAAATGCAAATAGATTTTATGGTGATATAGTACCACCAATATTTATACATGATGAATATGACCCGAAAGTGACATTTGAGTTTATGAAGAGACAAAAACATTTAAAAAAGAGATTAGTATCAGGTGAACAAAATTTAGATATTCGTGCATTTTTATTGATGGATGATTGTTTATATGATAAAGCATGGCAAAAAGATAAAGTTATTAGAGAAATATTCATGAATGGTAGACATTGGGGTATCATGTATATATTATTAATGCAATATGCAATAGGTATTCCTCCAAATTTGCGTGCAAATATAGATTGGGTATTTTTATTAAGAGAACAAATAGTTAAAGAAAGAAAGAAATTATATGAAAATTATGCGGGTATGTTTCCAACATTTGAAATGTTTTGTCAGACAATGGATCAATGTACAGATAATTTTGAATGTTTAGTTATACAAAATTGTGCAAAATCAAATAGATTAGAAGACCAAGTATTTTGGTATAAAGCAGATAGTCATGAAAATTTTACTATTTGTTCAGCAGAAGCATGGTATTTTAGTAGAGAAAATTATGCACCAAGAGAAGATGATGAAGAAGATTATTTACAGGCATTTAATAAACATCAATCAAAGAAGAATAAATTCCAATTAAGAATAAAAAAGGTATAATAATATTTTTTTTTAAATAATTATAAAAATTTAGTTTTTATAAATAATAAAATAAGTACTTAAAAAAATAGAGAGATGAAAATAGATTTAAAAAATTTAAGTTTAAAAAAATATAAATGGATACAAATATTATTTTTATCATTAATATTTTATGGATTAATAAAAAATAAGAATGAGTCAGTAAAATTCATAGATAATAAAGATGAAACATACAATCATATGAAAGAACATTTAATATTAAGTGAATTTAGAATAAGTATAGATAAATATTTAGATAAATTGTTAGAAGTAAAAGAATTAAAAGAAATAAAATTAAATAATGAAAAAGTAAATGAATTTATGTTAAATAATAAATATGAATATTTTTATATTTATTATAGTGAAAATATAGTAGTTTATTTATTTAAAAGGGAAAAAGATAAAGATAAAATATATTTTGAAGGTTTAAGAAAATTTAAAGAGATAAATAATTTTTCATTGCCAAAAATAATAAAAAATAAAGGTATATTAACTATTAAAGATGAATTAATTAAAGAAAAAGGAATATGTATTAAATTTGAAAATAACTCAATAATAAAAATTATAAAAAATATTGATTTAATTAATTTATTTATTCATTTTAAAGAAAATATTTATAAAAAAGATAATGAAAATGAAAATGAAAACGAAAATCAAATAGAAAATGAAAAAATAAAAATAGAAATGGAAGGTTTTAGTTTAGGAGGTTTGTATTCACAATTATTTATATATAATTTACATCAAAAAGAATTATTAAAAGATGTTGAAATAAATTATATAAATATTGAATCTTGGTTTGGAGGAAATAAAGAATATTATGAGGTTTTTAATAAAATATGTAAAACAAAAAATATAATGACATATGGTAGTTTATTTTATTTATATAATAAATTTTTACAAAAATATAATAAAATAGATGAAGCAATATATATAGATGATACAGATGAATTAATTTTTACTAAATATATGAAACAACCTTTTCCATATGGTATAATTGATTATATAAAAAATTATCATATTATTAAAGATTTTTTACCAAAAATTGAATAAATATAAAATATAAAATATAAATAAAATTTTTAATAAATATTTTCTTTTTAAATCAAAGAAAAAAGAGATATAATATTAGGTAATTATAATTATTTTAAAAATGGAATTATTTGCAATACATAGTAAAAATATAAGAAAAGAATTAGAACATCTTCAATGGGCTCTTGGTATAGAACATGAAATGCAAATATATCATGTACCATCATATAAAGATAAAAAAAATGTAGAAGATTTTATATTATTTGATTCACAGAGTGCAACAAACAGAGTAATTAAATTATATGAAGAGGGTAAAATAGAGTTAAAAAATGATGAATATGATTTTTTAAAGAATATGGTATTTGAATCATCTGGTAGAGTTTGTAATAAGAAATTTGTAGTAAAACCAGCACCTTATTTAATGCCTGAATTTATATCTTGGAATCCATTTTGTAATATAAGAAAAGAAAGATATTTATACCATTTAGTTCAAACTGCTATTGAAGTAAAATTTTATTTTTATAAATTATTAATGAAAGACCCAGTAACAAAAGCATTAGTTGAAAAATATGGTGATTTAAGTGAATATCCTTATGGTATGACTCGTTATATGAGTGTACCAAAAAAAATAATAGAAGATAAACAAAATTCAAAATATACATTTTCCTATAATAAAAAAAATCAAAGATTAGTAAGAACAGATTATACAGGAAGTTATCATATCACTTACACTTTACCACACACAGAAAAAACAACTGATAAAGAATTTATTGAAATGCATATGAATTTTGGTAATCAAATACAATGGTTAGAACCAATTATGCTTGCTGGATTTTTTAGTGGTGACGAATATGCTATTGGTACTAAAGAGAATAGAGTAAGAGGTTCATTTAGAGTAATGACAATTGGATGGGGAAATTTAGCAGGTAGTGATATTCGTTTATTTGGAACAAAAGGTATTGGAAGATATGCAAAAACACCTAATTATTGGAGAAAAGGATTAAAATTTTATGAAGGAGAATTATTAGAACCATGTATAGCTCCATCACCATCAGCTATTAAAGAGGATGGAATAACATCATTAAGTAGTGATTTAAGAACATTTGGTAGTAGAGACCCAAAAAGACCAGAACATAGAGAGAGTGGTTTACCAATGTCAAAACCAAATGGAATAGAGATTCGTATATTTGATAATATAGGAGATAATGCATTAGAATTTTTAACTAATTTTATAGGTTTATTAGCTGAAAATTCAAGAGTAACAAAAACAAAAGGGTATGTATATAAAGATAAAGATTGGATAAATGCTTTACATGAGATAATGAAGAATGGATATTTTGCTGAATTAAGTAAAAGTTTTATAAATAAATTAAGAAAAAAGTTAGGTTTAAAAATAGATGTATCTTCTGTATTAGCAGGTGATATATTTAAAATAATATATTTAGAATTATATAGTAAAAATATTAATGGATTATGGTCAGATTTATTTTTTGGTACTCAAAAAGATAAAAAAGATGTTGGTATTATGATTAATAGACCATCTATTAATTTATCAGCATCATTATTTGCATTAATGATGAAATTAAATAGAAATCCAAATTTACTTCATTCATTTAATCAATTATCACTTTTAATAAATCAAACATTTGAATCGAATCAGAAAAAAATTTATATTAAAGATATTAAAATTTATATTAAAAAATTATTTAATAAAGAATGGTTAAAAAATGTAAATGATATTATTGAATTTTATAAAGTTAATAATTTTATAGATATTGATTATTATAATAATGGTATAATTAATTATATAGAATTTAAACAAAAAATACCTTTATTTGAAAATTTTAATGATTATATTATAAATAATTTTCAAAAAAATTTTGATTTTTAATTTTAATTTATCAAGTTCATTTTTATAATTTATTTTATTATCTATTAAATAATAAAATAATTCTAAATTAAAAATGTCTGTCGAACTACAAAAAAAATTTACTGAATCTCAAGAAATTCTTAAAAATTTATCTAAAAGACCAAATGATGAAGAACTTCTTCATGTTTATGGTCTTTTCAAACAAGCTACAATAGGAGATATAAATATACCTCAACCTGGTATGTTTTCTTTTAAAGAAAAAGCTAAATGGAATGCTTGGAATGGCAAGAAAGGTATGAAAAAAGAAACAGCTATGCAATCTTATATTGATTATGTTGGAACACTACAAAAACAATACAAATGATTAGTTCTAAGGTAAATATTGTGCTAAAGAGTGATAAATATTAAATATTTGTTGATTAGAATAAGCTTTTTTAATTTGTTCTTGAGGAACATTTGGAAAGAGATGTTTAGGTACATTAAATATAAAACAACCATCTAATCCTAAATTTTTATAATATAAAGAATTTTGAATATTTGTATAAACACCACCATAATAAGAAGCTTCTTCATAAGCTTTATGGAAAGCTCTATAAACACTTTCTTTAGATTTAAATTGTTCGAATTTTCCACCAAAAACTTGATAATTTTGAAGAGTTAAAGAGGAAGTATTATATTGTTCTTTTGTATAATTGTACATACCTTTAATGGAATAAATAATCTCATAGGCAGTTAATAAATATTTTTGACGAGTATTAATATCATAAAAATCAAAGAAATATAATTTGTTATTTTTCATATAAGAACCAGCATTATTATTAGCAGCAATAATTATTTGAGTATAATATTGTTGGCGTTTAATCATATAAATTAAAACTTCTAAATTAGTTTTAAAATTTTCAGTATAAGTCATTATTAAAATTATTTAATCTCTAATAATGTATAGTAAAAAATATTATACAATTTGTTCTATTTTTTATTTTTTTCTTTAAATTATTATTTTTAATAATAATAATATAAAAATATTAAAAATTATTTACAATTCTTTAAACAGGATTTTTATTCTTTAAATCCTGCGTGGCCCAGCTTCTTTCTAAGAACCATGGATCATCATCCTCAAAAGTTTGATAAATACCAGGGAGAGATAATAATGGTGTATTAACTTGTTGTTCTTGGTCGAAAGTCTTAGGAATATATCTATATTCAACTCTTCCAGGAGGACATTGCATATTATTTTGTATAAATCCAACTGCAATTAAAATAACACCTATCATAGCTAATAGAATAATAATTGACTTCATTTAAAATATATTTAATTCTAAATAAAACAAATATAAAAAAAAAACCCATTTTTCTTTTTATTAAAAATAAAAATCAGTTTACGGCAAAAAGAAAAATAATATTTATATTTATTATAAATAGGAGAAAATATAGAATATGAGTCATCAAGATTGGGAAGTTGTGCAACTTTCTGGTAAAAAGAAAGTAGAACAAAATAATAAAAAACATTATGAAATACAGAATAAAGTAAGTGATGAACAAAAATCTCAAGCAGCAAAAAATTATAAATTAGAGAATAGTGAAGATATAAAAATAGAGAATATACCAAGCGCTTTAGCTAAAGAAATAATTCAATTAAGAACACAAAATAAATTAAATCAAAAAGACTTTGCACAAAAATTATATGTACAACATACACAAATAAATGATATAGAATCAGGGAAAGCTGTTTATAATCAAGATGCGAAGAAGATAATTAAACAGATAGAGAGAACATTCAAGATTAATTTTATAAATAAATAGTAAAATAAAAAATAAAAAATAACAAATAATTTTCTTTTCTTTATATATTTAAATTAAAATTAAAATATATCTCAATTTAAAATAGGGATTTTTAATATTTGTAAATGAATAATATTTTATTTAATTATGCAAAAAAGAAAAAAAAAAGTAAAAACATGAATAAAAATAATAGAATAAAAAATAATAATTCAAAAAAAAATAAATTAAATGATATGTTAAATTTTTTATCAAAAAAAATGAAAATTAATACAAATGATGAAATGATAAAAAATCTTCCTATTTTTAATAAACATTATAAAGATATAAAAAAATTTATGACAAGTATTGATTTAAAAAATATGACTATGGATGAAGTTATAGATATAATTATGAAATTTAAAAATTATAAAAAAAATAGAAAGTTTATCAAATTTAGAACGATTGATGATTCACTTAAGTTTGATTGTAAAAATGAAAGTGAAGTAGCTATTATCATACCTTATAGAAATCGTGAAGAACATTTAGATAAATTAAAAAAACACTTTAAAAATACTAATTTTGATATTTATATTATTGAACAATATGATACTCAGCGTTTTAATCGTGGTATATTATTAAATATAGGTTATTATTTAGCAAAAAAAAATAAAAATTATAAATATTATATTTTTCATGATGTTGATTCTCTTCCTGATGAAGATTTAATTAAACAATATTGTTATACTGGGGACAAAATTATTCATTATGCGTCCCCTTATCTTGATTATAAATATTCTTTTCCTAATTTTTTAGGTGGTGTGATTGGAATGTCTGGTGAGGTATTTGAAAAAATTAATGGTTTTCCTAATAGAATTTATGGTTGGGGTGGTGAGGATGATATGGTTTATAATAGATTAGCAAAAAATAATTTAATTGTTTATAGACCTAGAAAAGGTAAATATATCTTATTAGACCATCCACAAGCAACAGAAGAAGAAGAATATCCTGAAAGATGGGAGGGTGTATTAAGAGATTTAATAGAATGGAAACAAGATGGTTTAAAAGAAGGAGACAAAGAAGTGTTAGATAATCATTTTATATTAATGTATGAAAGTTTTGAAAAAAATCCTAACATTTATTTATATAAAGTTAAAATACCAATACAACATCCTATAAAACTACAATATATATCTTTAATGAGACCATTAATAACATGGAAAGAAGTAAAAAATAATATATTAGATACATTTACAGAACCAGAATTATTTATTAATTCTGAAAGTAAAAACAAAGAGAATAAAGTATTTAATAAATTAATTGAAGAAAAAATTGATTTATATGACGTCTCACTGACACATCTTTCTGCTCCTTTTGGAGCCAAGAAAGATGATAATAAATTAAATCTTAAAAATAAAGAATATACAAAAAAAGACCTTGAAAAATCATTAAAATTTATATTTGATACTTATCGTGATATATTATATTTAAGAATTCGTCAAAATCATATAGAATTTGCTTTTCATTTGTATAACTCAGAATTTAGTAGTGACTGGTATAAATATGTTAATTTTCCGAATGGTATGAATGTTGAAGAATTTATGAAGAAAAAACAGAAAAATTTACCAAGTAAAACAGAAAAATTAGTATCACCTAATAAATGGACAGCAAATAATTGTGTTGTAAGTTTTGAAGATTGGAGTTCTTATGGTAATCCAACAGAATATGTTAAAGGTATATATGAGATGTTTATAAAAATGGTTGAAAAATATAAAGTTATACCTGATTGTGATATTTTAATAAATAGAAAAGATTTTCAATTTTTACATATTAATCCAGAAAGATATGCTTATACTCATGTTTATCCTGAAAATGTAAAAATACCAAATCCACCTTTAAAATATTGGTTTTTATGTAGTCAATCATCTTCAAAAAATAATTTAGATATACCTATACCTAGTGCTGATGAATTTAAAAATGCATTAAAATTAGCTAAAAATAATAATAATAATAACAAATTTAACAAAAAAGAGTTTGAATCTAAAGAGAATAAATTATTTTTTAGAGGTTCAACAACAGGATGTGGACTAAATGAAAATACGAATCCAAGACTGCGTTTATATATGATATCAGATATTTTAAATAAAGAAGGTGATGAATTTTTTGATATTGGTTTAGCAATGTTTACTAAAAAAATTAAAGTAAATGATTTTGAAGTAGGATATTTAGATTTAAATAAATATAAATATTTGAAGAAAGACTTTGTTGATATGTCTGTTTGGAAAAAATATAAATACTTTTTAAATATTGAAGGAAATGTAGCTGCATATCGCTTACCTATTCTATTTTCATATGGAGGTATTGTTGTTCAAGCAGAGAGTGATTATTATATGTGGTTTGAACCTTTATTAAAAGATGGAGAAGATTATATTTTATTAAAGAAAGAAATATATATGAAAGAAGGAGATAGTATAGAAGAATCAGCAAAGAAAGTAAAAGAATTCTTTTCTAAAATAAAGAAAGAGAATAAAAATATGGAAAAAATAGCAGAAAATGGATTTAATTTTTATAAAAAGTATTTGTGCAAAGATTCAATTTTAGAATATTGTTTTACTTTATGTTATAATATTAATAAAAAAATAAGTTAGATTACTTAAAATGAATAACATAACATTTATTATTTTCAATTAAATAATACATATTTAATTCAAATTTTTTATTTAAAATATCATTATCACTTATTCCAAAACAAATCATACAAATATCCGATGGATTTTTTTGAGAATTAATTTCGGTAAAAATAATATTATTATTATTATTTATTTTACTATAATTTATTTTTTGATATATTTTATATAAATAATTATCATTTTTTAATAAATCTTTAATTAAATTTTTATTATTTGATGTGTCAGAAAGACGATAACTATAAAAAGATATACTATCACAATTTTTAGTGATTTCATGTAAATTGAAAAATTCTTCAATATTATCACTATTTATATATTTAAATAAATTAATTTTTTCTTCTATCAATTTTAATAATAACAGATTATTAGAATTTTCAGATAAATGTATTAAATCAATTATTGAAAAATAATCTAATATATTATATTGAAGTTCTGGTATTATACTGTGTAAAATAGCTACTTTTGGTGAACAAAAGTCAGGTATTATATCTAATTCCATTTTTATATATTTAACAATATATTTTGATTAATCAATTTGTCAAGATATTCATATTTATATAATTATTTTCAATTTTTTTATTTATTATTAAATTGTTATTTACGTTAATATAAAATATAGATAATAAAAAAAATTAAAAAATGAATAAAAATAAACTTTGTTAAAAATTAATAAAAAATATATTAAATAAATAATAAATTAAACGTAAAAATGATAGGTTTTCACATACCTGTAGTAAATTCATCTTTTTATCAATCTATTAAAACACATTTTGAAGGTAGTGGAGGAATTAGTTATTTTCAATTATTCACTAAAAATCCTCGTCAATTTAAATTAATTAAAGTTAAAGAAGATGATGCACAAAAGTGTAAAGAATATATTAAAAATAATAACATTTTTCTAGTAACTCATGCTAGTTATCTATTGAATATGTCTAATCTCGAGAATTGGGATGATAAAATAGCTAATGGAAAAAATGAATTAGAAAATGCATCCAAAATTGGTGCTATTGGTGTTGTTTTTCATGTTGGAAAACACTTAAAATTAAGCAAACAACAAGGTGAAGACTATATGTTTAATTATATAAGTCAATTAATCCAATTCATTAAAGAAAAAGATTTAAAAATTAAATATATTATTGAAACATCGGCTGCTTGTGGTACAGAATTATGTTCTGATATTCGGGAATTAGGCGCATTTTATCGTCGTTTTTCCGAAGAAGACCGTCAATATTTAGGTATATGTATTGATACATGTCATATTTTTTCAGCTGGTTATGCTATTCACAATAAAAAAGGTTGTGAAGATTTTATTAACTTAGTTGAAGAAGAAATTAATTGGGATAATGTTGTATGTATTCATCTTAATGATAGTCTATCATTGAAAGGTTGTGGTTGTAAATTAGACCGTCATGCGAATATAATGAAAGGATTTATTATGGATGGTATGAAAACATTAATTAATTATACACAAAATAGAATGATACCTCATATTTTAGAAACTCCATATGATGATGGAAAAATATTTGAAACTCATCTTAATGAAATTGAAGAAATTCATAAATGGATTTAAATAACCCCTTCTTTTTGGGTAAAAAGAAGCCGTTCAACAAAGTGGAACGGGAAGAAAAATATAATATTTTTTTATTTATAAATAATCATATAATTATCTTCAATAAGTATTTTCAATAAGTATTTTCAATAAGTATTATAGGCCTTCGCATAATTCGGAAAAACAAGTTTTTCCTCATTAATGCTCCGGGCGGCGAAAATCGATAATCATATATGTATATCACATATATTTATTGTAATATTTAAAAGGTTATATGTTTATAAATGGTATTCTTGTGATTTTCGCGCGGATCATCCGAGTCTCTAAATCGCGACCTAGATATAAAGATTAAATTTATTATGTTTTATTTATCATTGATTTATTATATATTTATTTTTGCATAATAAAAAAATAGATTAATTTTGCATATTTATTAATATATATTTTATATAATGATAATTTAATTATAATTGTTTATGTTTTTTATGACTAAATTTGCGATAGATAAATATCGGATGAATAAATATATCGTTGAATAAAGTTAGCGTGTTTTAATTAGCTTAGATAAATTAGTTTTTTTAAATTATGCTAAATTTAATAACGCTTCAGGAAACACGATGAATTATTAATTAAAATATTATTTATAAAATTATTTTATTTTATAAAATTCAATTTAAAGAAAATAATTATATTAACTTATTTATAATTTGAACTTAAAGAAAATGATTATATTAACTTATTAATATAATTGAACTTAAAGAAAAAAATTTAAATATGATATTATTAATTTAATAAATTAAACTTTAAGTAAATGATTATTATTTTTTAATTATTTTTTTAATTGATTTTTTTTTTGTACTTTTTTTCTTTTTCCCGCGAACGGCTTTTTCTTTTTTATAAAAAAGAAAAAGGGGTTCTTTTTTGCGTTTACCTCCTTCAATTGAATCAATTGAATTCAAATGATTAATTAATTGAGGTTTAAATAATGAATTATTAAACCAATTCGATAAATCTTCACCAAGAAAATAATGTAAAAATTGTAGTTTAGTAGGCATTCTATTTGTACCAACGAAAGCTTTTGCACCAGTTATATGTTGTGGATCGGTACAACACATAATATTTCCGGATTGGATTCTAGAAGGTATGGTATTTAAAGCTTTACAATATTCAAAATTTGGATTAAGAACTTGTAAGAATCTTTTATAAATATTAGAATAACCACAACGCCCCATAAAAGTTAAAATAAAGAAGTAAGTTTGATTATTAAGAAGAATTGAGAACATTTCTCTTAATTTATCAAATCTTTCTTTAGTTCCAACAAAGAATTTAACAAAACCTTCGAAAGTTATATTTCTACCAAACTTATTAGATGAACGATTAAAATCATCTTCAAAAATATCCCATAATATAATACCATTACCAAGATTTATAACACCATCAAAATCAAATAAAATAATACCTTCAGTACTTTGACTTTTAAGATAATTTGACCAATTAATAATATCATCCATTTCAGGTATAGTTAAACCAGTATAAAATTCTTGAAAAGAACGTCTTCCTGGATGATTTCCTTTACCTTCTAAACTATAATTTTTTGAATAAACTCCTTTAGGTTTAGAAGCATTATTTCTTAATTGTTTATTTTCTAATAAATAAATAAATGCGTTTAAATCTTCATCTTCACCCCAACCTCCATTAGATAAAACCCATTCTTTATATTGTTCATAATTAGTTTTATATTCAGGTTTCAACCATTCATTATAATTTGTTTCACCTTCTTTTTTAACCCAACCAGTACCATTAACAAAGTTAAACGAATTTTTTACTTTTTGAATATTAAAAGTTGGTTTAATTAATTTTCCAGGTATAACTTGACGACAATCAATTTTATTTTCTCTTTGAACATCTAAAATGTTTTGTAGTGAATCATCATAAAAACGAATATTTCTTATTGACATTTTATCTTAATACTATTTTTTTCAAATATTTTTTTTTTTTATAAAAAATAAAAAAAATTATCATTAAAAATAAATATATAATTTAAAATTAGATCAGAATATGAATGTCTGTTGTAAATTATAATAATATTAAAATTTTTATAATTGAATCTATTATCCCTAATTTTATAATTAATAGAGAGTATGATATTACTATTAAACAAAAATTAGGTTCTGGATCTTATGGTGTTGTTTTTGATATTGAAAATAATTTAGTTATAAAAATATTCTTTAATTCTTTATTAGGTAAAACATGTTTTGAAGAAAAAGATTGTATTATACCTTATAAAAATGAAAATAGAGAATTATCATTTTATTTTAAATTAATAAAAGAAAATCCATTAAATCATTTTAATGAACATATAATATCACCATTAGTCATTGGATATTTAAAAACTGATTATCTATATTCAAATAAAGAAAAAGATAATTTTAAAAAAAATAGTTATTTTGTTATTTTACCTTTATGTATACCATTCAATCGATTATATAAAATAAAAAATAATCCATTAATTGATGTAGAAGATGCTTTACCTTTTGTTTATGAATTTTCAAAAAAAGTTTTTAAAGCATCTTTATATATGGAAAAAAAATATAATCTTATAAATTTAGATATTAAATTAAATAATATTATGTATTTAGTTGATAATTCTATTTATGAATTATTTTTACAAGATAATAAAAATTATAATAAAAATAAAGATAATAAAGATAATAAAGATAATAAAGATAATAAAGATAATAAAGATAATAAAGATAATAAAGATAATAAACCATTTTCTAAATATCATAAAAATTTAATGGTATTAGATTTTAGTTTAATAAAAAAAAATGATAATAGATTATTTAAATTAGATTCTTATGATAGAAAAAGTTCTGATATAAAATATTATTTATGGCCTAAAGAAGAAGATGATTTTTATTTAAGTCAAATACCTTCATATTCAATATCAATTAATATATTAGAATTATTTTTAGGTAAAGATAAAGTCACTAAATTACCAAATAATATTTTGATAAAAGATTATATAAAAAAAATATCAAAAAAATATAAAAATACATCTGTTTTTTTACATAAATGTTTAATTGATAAATCTACTACCGAAAATTCTTATTTATTAATTGATAATTTATTATTAGATAATAATATAGATAATGATGATAATGATGATAATTATGATGATAATGATAAATAATATATTTTTATTATTTAATTTCTAGATAATGTGCTTTTTGATTCTAAATGACTCTATTTTTAGGTTTTACATATTTTATTTTTAAATAATTAAAAATATTTTTTTCAGTTTTTGGTTTAAAATCTATTCTTTTACCTGTTTTTCTATCAAATAAACCTTGTTCGCTTAATTTATAACCTTTTTCAATTGCTTCTTTTCTAATTTGTTTTGAAAAATCAACACTTGAACCAAAATATAATAAGTACCATGGTAAATCTTTTTCATCAATAAACATTATATCCATTTGATGTATTTTATTATTTAATGGATTTTTAATAATACATATTATTTTTTTATTTCCTCGACTTAAAATATTTAATAATATTTTTTTATCCGATAATTCCTGTATTATATTATCTACTAATTCAAATTTTGCATAATCTGTATGTTGATTATAATCTTTTATTGAAAATATTAAATCTATGTCTCCGCTATCTTTTTTACCTAATCTATATGAACCACCATTTTCTATTTTTATTTTATATTTTTTCATCATTTTTTTAAAATATTTTGTTAATTCTTTTATCTCTTCTTTTAGTATTCTTTCTTGTAAATCTTCAAAATATTTTAATCCTATTAATTGTTGTTCATTTAAATCTATTTTACCTTTTTCTACTTTATCTCTTAATTCTTCTATTGTATATACTTTATCTTTTAATACTAATTCTCTACTTTTCTCAACACCAATACCCCATATTTTTTGAAAAAGATTTATTGCTTTCATTTGTTCGTCATTTTCTATCTCTTCAAACATCTTTAAAGTTCCTGTTTTTATAATTTCTTCTATTTTTTCTTTAAATCCTTTACCTATATTAGGTATTCCTTCAACATCTTCAATATTGTATATAGGTTTATTTAATGATTTTAATGAATTAATCGCTTTTTGATAAGATGATATTCTAAATTTTGTTTGCATATTACCTTCTTTACCTAAAGTTTTATGAAAATTTAATATTGTTTCAAATATTTCGATAATCTTTTCTTTATAATCTTTTTTACCACCTTTTATTTTTTTATTTTCTTTAAGTACCTTCTTTTTTAACTTAAATTTATTAGAACTTAAAGAATTATAAGAATTTAAAGATTTTAATAATTTGATTTCTTTATTAAAATATTGAGGATTAGTTTCTAAAATAATATTAATTTTATGTTTTTTTGCTATTTTTATAATTTCTTTAAGTACTTCTGGGTCACCTCCTAATTTTTTATTAAAAATATATCCTTTTCCGATTGATTCATGTCTATCTTTATGAGAATTGAAAGGTTCTTTAGAATCATTTAAATGAATCAAAGATATATGTTTTAAACCAATCAATCTATCAAAATCTTCAAAATATTGTTTACATCCTTCAATAGTTTGAATAGGATAACCTGCTGAAAATATATGACATGTATCAATACAGAATTTAATTCTTTTTTTATCTTTTTCATTAATAGAATTATATAATTCTTTTAAAGACTCTATTGTTCCTCCTATTGTATTAGGTCGATTTACTGAAGTTTCTAATATAATTTTTGATTTTTTAGTTTTAGATAAAACAATATGAAGTGAATCAACAAAGTTTTTTAAACAATCTTGATAACCAATATTAATTGATGGAGTTTTATAAGAACCCATGTGAATAACAACTCCTTGACAATCAAAAGATTTACAAATATTTAAATCATGAATAAGATTATCTAAACCCCATTTAAATCTAGGTGAATTTGGAGGAAAACAATAATTTAAAGATAATAATCCATGAATATTGAGTTTAATATTATAATTTTTTAGGTATTCTTTAATTTGAATAAAATCATCTTTAGAAAACTTATTTTTTTTAGAAAGAGTGGTCATATGATTATCTCCAATGAATATTTGAATTGCATTAACTTTATTTAATTTTTTTAAAGCAGATAATAAATTGGGATATTTATTTCTATTAAGATGATATCCAATATGCATTTTATTATTTAAAATATAATCCTATAATTTGATAATATTATAAATAAAATATATTTAATTAAATAAAAAATAAAAAATTAATTAAATATTAGAAGAATAAGAAATGAATAAAATAAAATATGAATATACAAATATATTATTAAAAAAGATTGATAGATATGTATTTTTTTTATGTTCTAATTTGAAAAAAGATTTAGAAAGAATACAAAAATTATTAAATATAGAAAAAATACCTAAAAAATTAATAGAAGATTTTCATGGAAGAATTGGTGAACAAAAAATATTATATTTAGATGATAAAGAAGTTTATTTTATTGGTTATGGTAAATCTAATAATTGTAAGACCCAGAATGGGCAACCGAGAAATTCTGAAAGAATTTGTGATGAAAATTTATTATATAAAGTATTTGGTGAATTAGGTCGTCAATTTAGTTCTGATTCAGAGAATACAACCTGGATAGAATTAATTGGAAATAAAGATTTAATAATAGAGAATGAAGTGATAAGTTTTATATTAGGAAAATATGATTTTAATAATTATAAAACATCATCAAAAAGTGAAAATACAGATAAAAATAAAAGTAAAAAAACTAAAAATCAAATATATTATTTTTATCATAAAAAAAAACAAATGAAAGATACAATTAATAAAGCTATTAATGAAGCTCAAATGCAGAATAAAATTAGAGATTTAATTAATGAACCAGCAAATCAATTGGATTCAGTAAATTATATTAAATATATGAAAAATAATTTGAATAAAGAAGTTAAAATGAAAATATTAGATGAAAAGGATTTAAAGAAAAAAGGATTAAATTTGATTTTAGCAGTTAATGCTGGTAGTAAAAACCCTTGTTATTTAGTTATATTAGAATATACATCTGATAAAAAATATGAGAAAGATGAACCTATTTGTTTAATTGGTAAAGGAGTTATATTTGATAGTGGTGGTTTAAATATAAAAATGAGTGATTTTAGTGATATGAAAGAAGATATGTCAGGAAGTGCTATAATGTATGGTATAATTAATTTATTAGCTGAAAATAAAATTAAAGGTAAATATATGGCATTCTTACCAATTGTTGAAAATATGGTAGATGCTAAATCAACTAGACCTGGAGATATTATTAAATCTTATTCAGGAAAAACAGTTGAGATTATTGATACAGATGCAGAAGGTAGATTAATATTAGCTGATGCTATATCATATGCCGAAAATTATAATCCCAAAAAAATAATAGATATAGCAACATTAACAGGAGGTGTTGCGTCAATATTAGGAAATAAAGGTTCGATTGTAGTTGGGACAACGAATGGAAGTATACAAAAAATAAAAGAGAGTGGAGAAAAAGTACATGAAAAATTATGGGATTTACCAATGTGGGAAGAATATGTAGATTTAACTAAATCAGATGTAGCAGATGTAAAAAATTATTCTTCTGGTGCACATGCAAGTACAGTTATGGCAGCAGCATTTTTATATAATTTTTTACCAAATAAAAAAAATAAAAATATAGATTGGATACATTTAGATATAGCATCAAATAATTTTTTACCAAATGGAAATTCAATGAGATGTGCTGGAGGTATAGGTTCATGTTTTAGAACAATTTATAATTATTTAAGAGATTAAAAATTTAAGGAGTTAAAAGTGAAGATAGATTTCCGAAAGTTTTTTGAAGTTCTTTTAATAAATCATCAGAACTTTCTTCAGATTCATAATTATTATTTTTTGATGAATAATTTTTATCTGAAAAATCTGATGACGGTGAAGTCTCATTATTATTTTCAGAAGGGAAAAAACTAACCGATTTATTTTGAGATGTTATTTTATCATTTTTAATATCATTTTTATTAAAGAAAAAAGGTTCTTTAATAGATTTAGATTCTTTATAAATTTCTTTATGAGGGTCAATAAAATTATTTACTTTATTTTTTTTCATAATATTTTCTTGAGGTGATATTTTTGGTTGTTGAGACATTTTGAAAACACTTTGATGAAGAAGACTATATTTTTCAATTTCTTTATTAATATATAAAATAGTTTTTTTTAGTTCAAAAATTTGTTTTTGAATTTGTTGACTTTGATTTAATGATAATGTTTTTAAATAAGAATGAGAAGAAAGATTAGCAATTTGACTATTAATACTAACTCTTTGTGAATCTAAATTATGAAGTATTTGTTCATATTTTTGAAGTGTTTGCATTGTTTTCATTTTAAATTCATTCGAGTCATTTAAACTTTCGACTGAATTTTTATTTATAGAATTAATAGAATTATTTTGTGAAGGTTCTAAAAGTTGAATCTCTTCATTAATAATTTTTTTTATATTTTCACTTTTACCCGATTCAGCATATTGAATACCTAATAAAATAGCTTTTAAAAAGAATAAACGATTCGATTTTTCTTTTATAATATCATTTGGATTAGTGTTCATTTTATTTTCTTTATATAAATTTATTAGTATTTTTAAATAAGAAAAAAGCGCATTTATTAAATTATATTTTTTTGTTATTATTTATTAGAGGTATTTATCTATAAAAATATATAATGGGTGCTGCTATATCTTCTAAAAATAGAGATTATATTAATGATAATTGGGATAAATTAAAATGTTCTCCTTTAGCTCCTTTTCTTCAAATGATTGGTGTAGCTCCTGGTAATTCTGATGAAACATCTGCAGCTTGTAAATCTTCTGAATTTAATTCTATGTTTAATTCTAGTATGATGGAACATGCTAATAATATGAATTTATTGAATAATAGTTTTGGTATGATATCAAATCAACTTAATTCTTTTAGATCAGTTATAGCAAATATGCAACAAGAAGCATTCAAAGATTTATCAAATGTAGCAAGTAAATTATTTGAAATTTATGTAAAAATAGGAAATATATTTATGGTAATAACAAAACATATGAAAAATATATTAAATATAATGAAAAGTTCGGTAGATACAGGAGCAAATTTAATGAAATTAGTTATAGCATTGATAAATTTAATAAGAGTACCAATTAATTTTGTATTAAGATTAACCGGTAAATAAAAAAAATTGATGGATAATTTAATAAAAATTTATAGACTTAAAAAAAAGATTAATTATTAATTAGTTTTTAATTAACATTATTTTTCATTATTCACAATGTCTGATAATAAAGTTCAAGAACGTAAAGAAAAATTAACAAGAATTCTTAATGAAGCAATTGAATCAAGAAGATTAGCCCTAATAGCAATAGCAGAGTTAACTATTGAACTTCTAAAGAAACCAGAAGATGTAAGTCTTCAACGTAGTTTAAGAGTATCTCAAGATGCATTAGGTTTTATTAATCAATGTATCGTAAACTACGATATGGATTTAAACCAGTATCGGTAGAATTCTTGTTAAAATTATAATAATAACGTAAAAAAATAATAAATAATTTACGTATAATATTTTTAAATAGAAATTAAAATAAAAAATGAATATTTTAATAATAAAAAGTAATTTAAAGAAAGTGTGATAATAGAGATTATTTTGAATAAAATCCAGAATAAAAAAAACAGAAATGACAACAAAAGCGAAGAGTATTGAAGAAACTTATCAATTAAAATCAGATATAGAACATATATTTGATTTACCTGATACTTATATCGGTTCAATTGAGAAGACACAAATCGAAACTTGGACTTTAGATGATAAAGATGAAAGAATGGAATTTAAGAATATTGAATATATCCCAGGATTATACAAGATTTTTGATGAAATTTTAGTGAACACAATTGATCAACATGTTAGAATTGAGAATGATGACAATTATGCAAATAAGGTCACACAGATTAAAGTTAATATTAATAAAGAGCAGAATTTAATATCTATTATGAATAATGGAGAAGGAATTCCTGTAGAAATTCACAAACAACATAATATTTATATCCCAGAAATGATTTTAGGAAATTTAAGAAGTTCGTCAAATTATGACCAGAATGAGAAGAAAATCACAGGAGGAAAGAACGGACTAGGTGGAAAACTTGCAAATATTTTTTCCACTTATTTTCGTATTGAAACAATTGATTCAACAAAAAAATTAAAATACATTCAAGAATATAGAAATAATATGACGGAAAAAGGAGAACCACAAATCACAAAATTCGCTGGTAAACCTTACACAAAGATTGATTTTTCACCTGATTTAAGAAGATTTAATTTGGAAAGATTAGATGAAGGAACAGTTCAATTTATGAAGAAAAGAGTTATTGATACTACAGCCTGTACAGGTAAAAAAGTATCAGTATATTTAAATGATAAATTATTAGATTGTAAAACATTAGAAAAATATGTAAATTATTATTTGAATGAGATGTCAGAAAGAGTTTATGAAGAATGTGGAGATCGTTGGGAAGTTGTTGTAGCAGTTAATCCTGATGCAAAATTTGAACAAGTATCTTTTGTTAATGGTGTTTATACTTTAAAAGGTGGTAGACATGTTGACAGTGTAGTGAATTCAATCACAAAAGCAATCACAACAATAGCATCCACAAAGGGTATTAAAAGAAAGAAAGTAGATATTAAACCAGCGGATATTAAAAACAATATGTTTATCTTTGTAAGATCGACAATTGAGAATCCATCGTTTGATAGTCAAATTAAAGAAAATTTAACTACTCCAATGACTAAATTCGGGAGTAGATATGAACCAAGTGAAAAATTCATTGAAAAACTTATGAAGACTAGTTTAATTGAAAGAGCTATGAAACTTACTGATTTTAAAGAGAACTTGGGACTTCAAAAGACAAGTGGAAAAAAATCAACGAGAATTAGTGGTGTTGAAAAATTAGATGATGCAAATAAAGCAGGAACAGAAGAATCTGGTAAATGTACTTTAATTTTAACAGAAGGAGATTCAGCAAAGGCATTAGCCATTGCAGGATTGAGTGTTGTTGGAAGAGATTACTTTGGTGTCTTTCCTTTGAAGGGTAAAGTCATGAATGTAAGAGATACAGATAAACGCAAGGTTAGTGCAAATGAAGAGATTGCAAATCTTGTAAAGATTTTAGGATTAAAATATTCGGACAAGAAGAGAACGAAAGAAGAAGTTTTACAAGAATTGAGATATGGAAGAATCATGTTATTCACGGATAGTGATGTAGATGGTTCACATATTAAAGGTTTGATTGTGAATTTATTCGCTTATTTTTGGCCAGAACTATTAGAAATTCCAGGTTTTATTATAGCATTGGCGACACCAATTATTAAAGCTAAACATGGAAAAGAAGTACAAGAATTCTATACTTTAACTGAATTTGAACAGTGGAAAGAAACAATGGACACTATTAAAAATTGGGATATTAAGTATTACAAGGGTTTAGGTACAAGTACATCCGAAGAAGCGAAAGAATATTTTGAGAACTTTGAGAATAAGAAGATTGAATATTTGATGAGTGAATTTTTGGAGGGAGGAATGAAGAATGAAGAACAGTTTAATTTATCATTAGATAGAATTGAATTAGCTTTCCAAAAATCAAGAGAAGATGACCGAAAGAATTGGTTAAAGACGTATGATAGAAATGAGATTATTGAACAAACACAGAAAAGAATTCTGTTTTCAGAATTCGTTGATAAAGATTTAAAACACTTTTCAAATTATGATTGTTTGCGCAGTATCCCAAGTATGGTGGATGGTCTTAAACCTTCACTTAGAAAGATTTTATATGCTTGTTTAAAGAGAAACTTAAAGAAAGAAATTAAAGTATCTCAATTAGCAGGTTATGTTAGTGAAGTATCAAATTATCATCACGGTGAAGCTTCACTATTGGGTGGTATTATTGGTATGGCACAAGATTTTGTAGGTTCAAATAATATTGAATTATTAACACCAAATGGTCAATTTGGCACAAGAATTCTTGGTGGCGCTGATGCAGCATCTCCGAGATACATTTTTACACAATTAAATAATATCACACAATATATTTTTAATTCGGCAGACAATGCTTTATTAGATTATCTTGATGATGATGGAGATTTAGTTGAACCTTTATTTTATGTACCAGTGATTCCTATGATTTTAGTCAATGGTTCAGTTGGTATTGGTACAGGTTATTCGTGTAGAGTACCACCTCATGACCCATTAGTTATTATTAGAAATTTGATTCATTTAATGGATAATGAGGAATTAGAGGAGATGAAACCATGGTTCAGAGGATTCATTGGTGATATTGTACCTAAGAGTGATACAAATGAAAATACACAAAAATCATATATTAATAAGGGTAAATATGAAGTATTAGATGATACAAAGATAAGAATCACAGAACTTCCAATTGGAAAGTGGACGAGTAAATATCAGACATATTTGGAAGAATTAATGAATGAGAAGATTGAAAAATCGGGAGACGATAATAAATCAAAAGCAAAGATTAATAAATATGTAATCACAAAGATTGATAATAATAGTACAGATAAGAAAGTCGATTTTACAGTTCAATTTAAAAAGGGAATTGTGGAAGAGATGCAACAGAATAATATTATAGAGGATGTACTAGATTTAGTAGATTCAAAGAATACAGGATATACGAATATGCATATGTTTAATTGTAGAGGTATTATAGCCAAATATGAATCAACAGAAGATATTTTGAAAGAGTTTTATATTATTAGATTAGCATATTATGTTAAAAGAAAAGAGTATTTACTCAAAGTATTAAGACGCGAATTAGATATATATGAAGCAAAGATTAAATTCATAACAGAATTTATTAATAATGATATTCAGATTATTCAAAAAGAGGATGAAGAAATTTATGCTCAATTAGAAGAACGCAATTATCCTAAATTTGGGGATGAGGATGAACCGAATAAAATGAACTATAATTATTTGTTATCGATGCAGATTCGAACATTAACAAAGAAGAAGATTGAAGAATTAAAAAGACTTCATGAGAATAAATTGGCTGAATTCAGAGATTTAGAATCAAAGAGTGAAAAGGACATTTGGAAAGATGATCTGTTTGCACTTAGAGAAGTTTATGAGAAGAATTTAGAGATTTATTATGAAAAAATAAATAGTGGAAAATCTGCAAAGAAATCTGAAGCGACTAAAAAGAAAACAGTTGCTAAAAGAACCACTAAAAAATAATTTTTTAATTAATATAATTTTTAATTAATATAATTTATAAATAATAACAAAAACATTTTTAATAAAACAAAATATTTAAATATTAAATATTTTAAAAATAATATATACTTAAAAAAAAAATAAAAAATTAAATAGAAATAAAGATTAGATTTAAATAAATAAATTAAAATGGATCCACAGGATTTATTATATACAAATGTATTTGAAAATACAGAAGTAATAACAGATAATCAATTAGATGAATCAAAAAAGAATTATTCGCGATTTAGAGAATATATAGGAAGTAGAGAGATAGAAACAAATGAATATATAGACAATGATAATAAAGAATCATATCCATTTAATATAAATAAAACTTTACAAGAACCATATCCAACTAATTTAAAAAAAAATCATTATCCTTTATTTGATTCATATACACAGGATATAGTAAAATCAAGATATCAAAAAGAGAAAATAACGAAAGTAAGTATAAATAGTAAAGATAGAAATCGTACTAATTTTTTATATCCTAATAATTTTTCAATACCATTCAATAAAACATTTACAAATATAAATAAAGTAAAAATATCTGATATTTGTATGCCTAATATGATACCACCTGTAACAAATTATAATAATTGTTTAGCTTGGCAATATGCAAGTAAAGATTTATTAGATTCATTATTAATAAATGATAATATAATACCAGTTCCGAATAATTATAAAATTATATTATATTCGAATTTGCCAAACTGTTTATCAGATATACCATTAAAAGATTCAAATTATTTAGTATATCAATCATTTATACCAGAAGGATTTTATAGTACAGTTGAATTAGAAAGAGCAATAAGAAATTCATCTGCACAAGTTGTTCATGGTTGTACATATATAAATTATTATGAACTTCAAAAAGATAGAACAAGTAATTTAAATAATGAGAAATATCCATGGAAATATCCATATGAAGAACCATATTATTCAGATGATAATTTGAAAAGTACACCATCATTATTAAAATTTACAATAGATCCTATAAAAAGTACAGTATTTGCAGTAAATAGAATGGAAGAAATTGATATATTAGCTATACAAACATTTGAACCAGGAATGACAAATTCAGATTTACCATATTATGATATATTTAACCATTATGCATCAAATCAGCAATTTGAATTAAATCCGGAATATATCTATATAACTGTTAGAAAATATGCAAACACAACAGCAAAATATGCATCAACAACTACCTCTCCAAATCCATATCCATTAGTATTAACCGATTTAATGGGAGAAGTAGGAGGAATACCAACATACTATATAAATTATACTGAATTTTTTGATTTAAATATATATTTAAGAGGAGGATTATATACAGAAGCAGAATTAAATTCAATATCAACATATAAATTATTTGATGAAATAACATTTAAAGATAAATTTGAAAATGAACATATTTATCTAAGATTTGCTTTAAAATTATCAGCAGGGACAAATAATGGACGAAGAGATACACCTAATGGAGGATGGGTTATATATCCATCTTCAAATTCAACAATTTTTTATAATGTTCAATTTGCAAATGCAATAACAACAGGAGAAACAAATAATGGATATTATGGTGAAAATATTGAAATATTATCATCAATTAAACCATATATAGGAAGAGCATTATTATTTAGATTTATGTTTGATTTAGTCAATGGTCAATATGTTGATTATGAAGTAGAAACAGAAAATGTAAAAAAAAAATCAATATTAAATATATTAGCATGGCCTATTGCAAATAATAGCGACCAAACAATAGTTATAAGTAGTAAACCACCATTTTCATTTATACATTCAAATATAACAGGTTTAGAAGCACAACAGAGTGTACAAAATGTAAAAAATATAGCTTTGCCATTGTATTATCGTTCACCTGTTCAAAAACTAAATTTACAATTTTATAATGGACAATATTATTTTATGGCAAATAATTATTTTTATTTAAAAATAACACCTACTGGAGTACCTTTAACAACAACAAATATGGATATAGCAATTGAAAATGCAAATTATCAAATAAACCAGAATTATGTATTAGAAACTTATTTTAATACTGGAATTGGTGGAGACTATCAATGTTTACCTTCAAATAAAATAAGAAAACAAAATGCTATAACTAAAAGTTATCAAGGAGTTTTTGGTAAATTTATATTATCTTCAATACCTAATAATACAGAAACAAAAATAACTCAAAATACTAATTTTGCAGTACTATATGATCAACCAATAGATGAATTAACAGGTATAACAATACAAGTGTTAGATGAAAATATGGTTATATATCCATTAGGAAGAGATTTTAGTTTTACAATGGAAATATCTGAAATATTAGATGTATTGAAAGAGACATTAATAGATACGAAGAGAGATTCAGTTGTGACAACAGGTTATAAGAATCATTAAATTATTATTAAAAAAAAATAAACTTTATTTATGTTTTTAAATAAAAAATAAAATATAATAAAAATTTATAGAATAAAATGAATAAAATTTTACAAAGTAAAAGATTCAAAAGAAAAAATAATAAACAAAAAAATCAAAATAGAAATAAAAAAATAAATCAAAATAAAAAAAAAAATCAAAATAAAAAAATAAATCAAAATAAAAATAATAAAATAGGTGAAGAAAAAATATTAAATGAATTATTAATAAATTTAACAAAAAATAAAAAAGGTGTTGAAATAGGTGGTCCATCTCCATCAACCGGTAATTGTATTTATTTAAATGCAGAAGTAATGGATAATATAATATTTTCAAAAAATACAGTTTGGTCACAACATGATAATAATAAATATAAATATTTTAAAAATAAAGAAGGAAATGTATTTATAAATGATGCAACAGAATTAACAAATATAGAAAATGAAAAATATGATTTTTTATTTGGGTCTCATTGTTTAGAACATATAGCAAATCCAATTAAGGCATTAAAAGAATGGTTAAGAATAGTTAAAAAAGATGGATATTTAATATTAATTCTTCCAAATAAAAAAGTGACATTTGATCATAGAAGAGATGATTCAAAAATAGAAGTATTAATTAAACAATATGAAAATAATGTAGGAGAAGATGATTTATCAACATTAAATGAAATATTAGAAAAACATGATTTATCAAGAGATCCTCCTGCAGGTAATTTACAACAATTTAAAGAAAGATCATTAAAAAATTATGAAAATAGATGTTTACATCATTATGTATATTCACCGCAATTATTAAAAGAATTAAATAATTATATAGGTTCTGAATATATATATCATTATATAAATGATAATTCACCAAATATTTGGTTTATTATGAAGAAATTATAAAATTATATAAAAAAAAAAGAATTTAATTATAAATATATTTTTAAATATTTTTTTATTTTCATTATATAGAAAATAAGAAGAATAATGTCACAAAACAATCCTCAAGGATATAATCCAACTGATTTATCTTATACTTCTCCAGCTGATACAAAATTCGCAATAAATCAATTTCAAAATGGTCGTCTTATTAATTATGATAATAATGATATAAAAGATATAGAATTATTTGAACAATATACTAAAGAAGGAACTAAACAAAATTTTCAAGTTGAAGCATTGTATGGTATTCAAGAGAGTTCATTATTAAGTCACCGATTTTTTTCAAGACAAAATCTTAATTTAATTCAAGATATGATAAGATATAATGTATATATTAAGAGTGGAAAGAAACATATTATTGACCGTCAATCAGATGTTAATTTAGAAATTATTATGCGTTCTATATATTTACAACATTCACCTAATTTACCTAATAGAATTAAAGAACAAATTCAATATCTTAATAATTTAGTATCTGATTATTGTGTTGAACAAATTATACCCGAAGTTGATCAATATTTAGGATATTTAAGTGAAATTCAATATATGCCAATGCCTATTGAACTTCCTCGTAATTTTTCTTCAAAAGGTTCTCGTTCTCTTCGTGCTGTAACAACAACTTTCTAAATTTTATTTTTTTATATAAATTTTTTTTTTATTTTTATATTTTATATTTTTTTATTTTTATGTAAAATAAAAAGTAGATTAAAGATAGAGTAAAGAAAAACAGAAATGGATGCTTTAATTAAAGTTATGGCCTTTATAGGTTTTGTAGTAATCATTATTTATCTTATTTACAGATTCTGGAATTATTTTATTTTTATTAATAATAAAAGAAAAAATGCTTCAATCCGTCCTCCACTTGAATATATGAATAATATTGGTATTAAATGTCCTGATTATTGGACTTATAAAGGTATAAGTGCAAATGGTAATTATATTTGTGAAAATACCTTTGATTTACCATTTAAAAATAATAATACAGAATGTTATACTGATTCAAATTCTAAAATAACAGAATTTGGTGCTTTGAGTGATAGTCAAAATTGGCAAGATATGAGTGAAGATGATAGAAAAAATTTTATTAAAACATCAAAAGCTTCAACAGTAACAACAACAACAAGTAACGAAAATAGATGTGCATTTACACAAAATTGTCAAAGTGTTTGGTTAGGAGTTCAAAATCAATGTTAATAATTTTTATCTATTTTTTTTCATAACTTATCACTCTTTTTTTTTAATTAATTATTTTATTATTAAATAAAATATCAGTTTAAAATCAATTTAAAAAAAATAGAAAAACAAAATAGAGTTAAAATAAATAATTAATTATTATGAACAATAATACTAATAATACTAATTGGTTTAATAAATATACTCCTGAAAAATTAGATGATTTTTTATGTTTTAAAAATGAAATACAAAAAATTAAAACATGGATAGAAAATTATAAAAAAAATTATCATACATCTAAAAAAGTATTATTATTAATTGGTCAAAGTGGTATTGGTAAAACTAAAATAGCAGAAGTATTATTTAAAGAATTTGGATATAGAAAAATAGAATTTAATTCATCAGAAATTCGTTCAAAAAAAATATCAGAATTATTTGAAAAATCTGTGACTTATAAAAATGTTTATGAAATGATGGATGAAGATATAAAACCTATTGGATTTTTAATAGATGAATTAGATGGTTTATTTGGTACAGGTGATAAAGGTGGATTTAGTGAATTAATAGATATATTAAAAAGTAATGAAAAATATGAAAATTATTATGATTTAGTTGAAAAAAAGAAAAAGATATCAAAAACAAAGAAAACAAAAGCACAAGAAAATAAATATATGAAACTAACTAATCCAATATTGGCAACTTGTTTTGATTCAAATGAAAAAAAATTAAATGAATTAAAAAAATATTCAGAAGTTATATATTTTCAAAAACCAAGTATTGATTCTATTAAAGAATTAATTTATTTTTTAGAAAAAAATGAAAATTTTAAACTTGATAATACTTTATATAAATTAATTTATGATAATATTAATGGTGATATTCGAAAATTGATATCTTTATTAGAACAACTTAATATTTATATTAAATATAAAAATAATAAATCACTTTTGGAACAAAAAAAAAATGAACAAAGTAATATCAATAAAGAAATATTAAATATAAATTTAGATGATTGGAATATTTTTAATAAATTTTTTTCACAAAAAAATAATGATGAACCTTTATTATATGAAACAGCACGAATTTTATATGAAAAAAATTTAAATTATTCTGAATGTGAAAGAATATTTGAAAAGGATTGTTTATTAATGCCTCTTATGATTTATCATAATTCTTTAAGTACATTTAAAAATTCTTCTCAAGAAATAAAAAAAAAGATTTATAATTATCATAAATCTTTAGAATCATTATGCAAACATGATAATATTCAAACATCTATATTAAAATATCAATATTGGGAAGAATTAGTGACTAATGCATGGTTATATAGTATGTTAATACCTAACAGACATTTATCAGATATGAATTCTTCAAGACAAAAATTAGAATCAACAAATTTATTAAATAAAATATCACAAATGTTAGTAAATAAAAAATTAGTACAAAATACAAGACAATCATTTAATAAATTAAATTTAGAATCTGATGAAGTTTTATATACAATTCATATTCTATCACATTATTTAGGTGATATTAAAAATAATATAAATTTTGATAATGATATTGATAATGAAGATAATAATATAGAAAATAATGATAATGACAATAATAATAATAATAATGATAATGATAATGATAATTTTAAAAAATATAAAGAATTAAATATTAATTTAAATGAAAATGAATCATTAAAACTTACAAATAATTTGACAGACTTTATGAATCAATATAGTATAAAAATGGAAGATTTAGAAAATATTATGAAAATAGAAAAACTAAATACAGGACTTAATAATAAAAAGAAAAAATTTACTATGAAAATGAAAAAAAAAATAGAAAATAATTTAAATTAAAAAAAAAATTAACTCTTTTGTTCATACTTTAAATTTGATAATTTATAAGTATCACCTTTATATATTGTTGAAGATGATGTATCATCTCTTTTAATTTTAGGATAGCATAATTTACAATCTCCTGTATTTTTATCTCTACATTTACAATTTGCAGTTGGGATATATTGACCATTTTCAAAACATGAAGTTGGACCATAAGCTGGTTCTAATCCTTGTTCTGTACTACATTCTTTTTGTAAATCTTTTGTTGGAAATAAATACTCAGGAGTATACATTGGTAGAACTTTAAAAGGAACATTTGAAAAGTTTTCATGATATTTATTAATACCATAAAAATAGAAAAGTATAATTATTATAAAAATTATTGTTAATATTAATAAATATTTTTTACCTAATATTTTATCTAAATTAATTTTCATCTTTTATTTGCGTTTTGATTATATCTAATATTTAATATTATTTTTTTATATTTTTAATAAAAAGAAAATATTAAAAAAATTAAAAAAAAATATTTACTATTAATTATTTGTTCTAATTTCCTAAAGGCATTGGACAAACACTTGGTGTATATTTACCACTCTTTAATTCTTGTTGTTTAGCAGCAGCTGTTTGAGGTAACCATTGAGGACCAGGAATTGGTGCAATAATATTGCAAGGATTATCTCCCATACCTGAACATAAAGAACAACAATTGCTACCACTAATACATTTACTATTAACAGGTTTTGATTGAAGAGACATTGGTGAAGAATGAAGAGCAAGAGTATCATCAGCTAAATTAACGAATTGTTGATTAGATTCATAATCCATTGGTTCGCCTATTTGAGGACGTTTACTTTCAAAACCTTCGGGTTCTTGCATTTCGTTACTCATAATCATGGCATCTTTCATTCTTTGTTGAAGAGCTTGAGCAGAAACATCAAATAATTCTTTAATATCTTTTTCTTCTTTTTCTTCAATAGCAGTTTGAACGGAACCATCATTAGAATTTGTAAATCCTTCAATTTGTCCATCATAGTTTTCTAACATTGATAAATCTAACATATTACTTGTTAAATTTAAACCTTTAGCTAATACTTTACCTTTAAACATTTTACATAATAACATTAATCTTTTCTTTTCTTTTTTGGATATCATCATACGAGCAATCATATCTAAAATAACCATCATTAAAAGAATACTAGCGAAAGGTATTAATAATTGATTAATATAAGAGTTATCGGACCATTTTTTCATTTCAACATAACCATAAATAATAATACCAAATAAGAGAGCTAAAGGAAAACGGAAAGCATATAAAGGATTTTTATATAAAAGATAATTTTCAATCATTTTTTCGGAACAAAAATGCATTTTAATAATTTTCTATCTATACTTTTTAACAATATATTTTCTTTATTCATTTCATTCAAAAATTTTATTTTATAATTTTTGTTATTATAAAAATATTAAAAAAATATTATTAATTATTTATTATTAATTTTTACGATTAAATTATACAATTAAATATTACGATTATATAATAAAATAATAAATATAATTAATACAACTAAAATAGGAGGGAAAATATGGAAGTATCCCATATTATTAAATCTATTCAATATTAAATATTTTAAAAATTCTTTAATATTTGTTAATACTTGATTAAAATATGGGAAAATATAATTAATAGCTAATAAGAAAGCATATCCTGTTAATACACCAATAACAATAACTAAAAATGTATTCATTTGAGGTGATTTTTTCATTAAAATTGATACCACAATAATAACAACAATTAATGAGATACCATATTCTGGAGTTATAGTTAAATTTTGTTCAATCATTGTAAAATTTATTTGTCTCTAAAAAAAATAAAGATATTTTTTATTATTTAATTAATAATATTTTGTTTAATATTTTATTATTTGAAAAAATAAATTAAATAATTTATAATTTTGAATAATTATGAATAATAATTATAACTTTCATCTTTTTCATTATCATATTTATTATTTTTTTCTTTATTTTTTTTTATTAAATATTCATTTTCTTCCTTTAATAACTCATTCTCCCTTTTTAAATCACTCTTCTCATTTTCTATATTATCAATTTTATTTAATAATTTTTTATTTATATCTTCCATCATATTTATCATTTTTTCCATTTTTTCATTATTATTTTTATTAAATTTAATTATTATATCATCTTTTTTTATTAATTCATCAATTTTATCATTTAATTCTTTTATTATTTTACTCTGTTTTTCTTCATTTTCATTATTTTTTATCTTTAAATTTCTTATCTCAACATATAAATCATTTATTTTTAATTCTAAATCATCAATCTTTTCTTCTTCTTTTAATTCAGTTTGATATTCTTTTCTCTTTCTCTTAAAATCCATTCTTATCATACTTTTTTAATATTTATTATATTAAATCTTTTAAAATATTTATCTTATTTTATAATTATTTCTTTAAATCAAAAAAAAAATATTATTATTTATAAGTTTTTAAAATCTAATTATTTTAATTTGCGAAAACTGGAGATATAATACCACCCATACATCTTAATACTTGCCAATTAATTGCATATAAATAACAATTAAATGGTTGTTCTGATGGATATGTTTCATCAACATTAATTTGAAGTTCCTGATTATTTAATCTTGAAAAATTTTGTGTTCCACTTGGTTGAATTGGTGATTCTGGATCAATTGCAAAACTTAAACAATATAATCCTAATTTTCCTCTTCCTTTATGATATTGATATACTTGTAAATTTTGATAAAAACCATCATCTTGTATCTCCATTCTATCATTATTATTAAATATTGGTTTCATTTGAGACATAATTCTATAATAATTACCAAAATATGTTTGTAAATTCTGATTTGTTATTTTATCTACAGAATATGATTTAAATTGATTTACAAATGGTGTTAATGTATCTACATATTGTAAATTAGGTATTTGATTTGATGTTACTTCTGGATTTGTACTAAAATTTAATATATAATTTCCATATTGATTCTGTATCCATTGAAAACTATTCGGATTCTCATATCCAGAAAAATTATACCAATCATTACTTAAATCTAAATCATCCCTTGTCAGATACCATATCAATTCCATTACTGGATGATTTAATGTTAATTCTAAATAATTTGGACCCTGTTTCAAACCTTGGAAAAGATAAAATTGTATCTGTGGCATTAAATATTCTCTTGATGTTAATGCAAATTCTTTTCTTTCATCATCACCTAACCAAATATAATTCGCCAAAAAATATGTATTACTTTGCCAATTATTCTGTGTAAAATAATAAAATACATTTGTATAATCATATATCACTCCTCTTGTGTTTATACCCTCTGTATTTCCATATAATAAATAATTTCTTATTGCTACATTTTGTGCACTATTCTGATAATCTCCAAACATTCTCTTCGGTGATACAGGTGGATTACCTATTCTTATTAATTCATTTAATGGATTAAATACTACATCAATATATATTTGATTATATTGTACTGCTACTAATGGTAAAGCTAATCCAGAATTTCTACAAAACCAAAAATATAATGGTATATATAATCTTCTGGCTTGTATCGCCAATTGTTGTTCATTAATATTATCTGTTAAATTTTGTCCACTATTTAGCATATAAGGTTCACCTCCTACTAAATTTATAAATTTTGCCTTTCTATCTATTGGTAAAGTTAAATCTGTATATATCTTCAAAAAATCACCTCTTTGTACATCTAATTGAGTTCCATCAGCTCTTACTGTTATCTCTTTTATTATTCTTGTTCCTACTTCTTCCACCCATCCTACAGGTATCTGATTATTTGTGAATAATGCCGGTAAATCATATACTAAATACATATCCCATACTAAATCAGCATTTCTATTAATTTTACAAGTTGCTCTTGTTTCTTGATAAGGTATAAAGGTAGGTATTGGATCAAAATAGAGAGATAAATATTCTGTACCAAAATTAGTATGTCTTCTATAAACAGCACGGAAAAAACTAATCATTGGATTACCTGTTAAATAAATATCTTCAGCACCATATGTCACTAATTGTAAAATTCCTCCTGGCATTTTTTATTATATTAATTATATCCTAAATATATAGTCTATTTTTTTATTTTATTATAAGCGATAAAGCTTTAAATCTTCTTTATCTAATATAAACTTATTTTTATTAAATATTTTTATTTTTTCTTATATACGTAAATTTAATATTTTTTTTAAATTAAATTTTATTAAATAATTAAAAAAATATGAAAAAAAAGAACTTAAAATAATTTTTATAATATAATATGTTAACATTTATTCTGTGAAAAATGGAAGTAAACAAGAAAGTAGGATGCAGTAGTGCATTAATCACTACAGAACGTAAAATAGAAGATATTGAATCATTTTTATATGATAGGATGGATGATTTTTCTAAAAAAGAGAATAACATTAATTTAGTAGATAAAGAGAAAGAAACGATTCGTTCGATGATATCTGAATTTGTGAAAATGAATTTTGATGATGAGATTATTTATGAGAGGAAGAATAATAATATTGAGACTAAATATTTTAATATTATTCTTTTTACTTTTATTATGATTTTTATGATTAATATTTTGATGATTTTCAAGAACCCATATTTGGTGTCTATTTTAATCATTTATCCTAATATTTTAGAAAAATTTATGCAAGAATTTAGATATGAGAAAAAGATTATTAACCATAAAGATAAGTTTAATAAAGCCATGTTGGTTTTGAGAAGAAAATATCATTTGAACCCTAAAAAGAATCAAATGAATTATTATTATCTTCAAATGAGACAAGAGAATGTTATACCTAGAAATATTGGTTTAGAGAATTGTTTTGTAATGAAAAGTATGAGAAGCGAATCTGGTGTTATGGTAATATCCGTTATTATGCCACCTGATAATTTTTCTTGTGCATTTGATTGTCATTATTGTCCAAATGTACCAGGATACTCTCGTTCTTATTATCCTGGAGAACCAACAGTTGAACGTGGTTCAAGGAATGGATTTTCGGGTTTTAAACAATTCAGAGAGAGAGGACATGTTTATTTATTCAATGGACATCCAGTAGATAAATTTGAAGTTATTATTTTAGGTGGTACTTTTAGTAGTTATCAACCTAAAATAGCAGAAGATTTTATTTGTGACATGTATTATGCAGCAAATACTATGATGGAATCATTAGATAATATTAGACCTCGTAAGAGTATTGAAGAAGAGATTAAAATGAATGAGGATGCACTATGCAAAATCATTGGTTTGACTATTGAGACGCGTCCAGACGTGATAACCAAATATGAATTAAGAAGATTCAGAAGATATGGAGTCACGAGAATTCAGATGGGTGTACAACACACTGATGATGAGATTTTAGATAAACTGAATCGTCAATGCAATCAAGAACAAATTATTCGAGCAATTGAATTAACTAAATGTGAAGGATTTAAAATTGATATTCATATTATGCCTGATTTACCAGGTGCAACACTTGAGAAAGATAGAAAGATGATTGAGACTATTTTAACAGACCCTCGTTATAGAACACATGGTTTGAAAATTTATCCTCATAATGTTATGAAAGAAACAGAAGTGTACAAATGGTACATGGATGGAAGCTATAAACCTTACGCTGAATCTGATCCGGAAGGATTTGTTAATTTGATTGTTTGGGCTATGAAGAGTATCCCACCATACATCAGAGTAAATAGAGTACAAAGAGACTTCCCAGGACAATATATTTTGGGAGGAAATAAGTGTACTAATTTGAGACAAGTTATTGATGATATTATGAAGAGAGATGACATTAAATCGAAAGATATTCGAACGATGGAAATTAAAGGAAAAGAATTTGAAGAGAATAATGTGAGAATCGTAAGATATGATGCACCTACTAAGAATGGTACAGAAGTATTTTTAGGATTGTATTCATGTAGTTGTAAACCAATGAAGAATTTTACAAAATATTTTCCTCAATATGAACATCTTAACTTTTGTCCTAAATTAAAGATTCATGAAATGAAGAATAAAATGATGAAAAAAATGTTTAATTATGATACATCATTCTATAATGGTTGTGGAAATGAGAATAATATTCATGGATTCTTGCGTTTACATATGACAAATGATGCTGGAAAGGAAGCTTTCCCTGTTATTCAAAAGAAGGGATTAATTCTTGAATTTCATATTTATGGTAAAGTTCAAAGTACATATTCTTTGCGCGAGAAATCAAAATCGCAACACAGAGGATTTGGTAGCATCCTAATTGAACATGCTGAGAATATTGTAAGACAAGAAGGAGATAAATACGGAGGTCTTGATGGTATGGCTGTTATAGCAGGTGTAGGAGTAAGAAATTATTATAGAAAGAAAGGTTATGATATACCATATGATAAAGAATATCATGGTGAATTCTTAATTAAGAATTTTTAAATTAATAATTTTAATTTTTTAACTTATTTTTATAAAAAGATTAATATTAAATAAAAAAATTAATAAAATATAGTGGATTTTATAAAAAATAAAAATAAATGATAATAAATAAAAAATATAGAAAATTATTTGAAAATGCAATAGTTCGTATTAAAGTTGAAATGATTGATTTAAATTGGGATATGCCTTATCAATTAGGTCAAATTAGTGCAGGACATGGTTCAGGTTTTTTTATTGATTCTCAACACATTATAACTTGTGCACATGTTATTGATTCATCAAAAAATATTTATATAGAAATACCTTCACAAGGTAGTAAAAAAATAGAAGTAGAATGTATGGGATTTTGTCCTAGATTTGATATAGCTCTTCTTAAAACTAAAGATTATAAATCAAAATATCATTTAAAATTAGGAAGTGTGAAAAATGTTCATTTAGGTGATGAAATATATGTTATTGGATATCCTGTAAGTATGACTCAACAAGGAATTAGTGAAGATTATAATATAAAATATACAAAAGGTATTATATCTGGAACACAATTATCTTTAATACAAGTGACTGCAAATATAAATCCGGGAGTCTCTGGCTCATGTTTAATACATCAAGGTAAAGTAATTGGAATTAATAGTCAAAAATTAGTAGGAGAACAAATAGAGGGAGTAGGTTATTCGGTACCAATTGATTTTTATAAAGTGATAGAGAAAGAATTTGATTTTAAAAGTAAAAATAAAGAAACAATATTAATAAGAAGACCATCTTTAGCATTTGAATATTCAAATACAAATAAATCATTAATGGAATATTCAAAAATACAAAATATAGAAGATGGTGTATATGTATCAAAAATATATAAAAATTCACCATTAGAACAGATAAAGATTAAAGAAGGTGATATAATAACAAAAATAAATAAATTAACAATAGATAATTTTGGGATGGTTGATTTTGATTGGCTTCAAACAAAACAAGATTTATATACATATATGAATCAATTTAAATTAGGGGATAAAATTGAAATAGAATTTTATAGAAGTGGTAAAAGATATAATAAAAAAATAGAATTAAAACCATACGTAGCAAAAATAAGAATTAAATATCCTTTATTTGAAAAAGTTGATTATGAAATAATAGGAGGAATGATATTTATGAATTTATCTCTTAATCATATTAAAGAGAATCCAGAAAAATATATAAAATATTTAAATCCTGATGAACAACAAGAATCTAAATTAATATGTAGTTTTATTTTCCCAAATACACCAATGTTTATATTAAACAATATAAATAAAGGAGATATTATAAAAAAAATAAATGGTCAAAAAGTATCTAATTTAAAAGAATTTAGAAAAGCTTTAGAAAAACCAATTAAATCAAATAAAATAGAATATTTAGAATTGGAAAATGAAGATAATAAAATAGCTATGTTAGATTTAAATAAATCATTAATTCAAGATATGGTTTTCTCTGATATTTATAAATTTAATCTATCTTCTTATCATGAAAAAAAAATGAAAAAATTTAGTAAAAAAAATATTGAAAAAAATATTAAATTAGTTTTAAGTTCTATGAAAGAAAATAATAATAACTAATTATCTATCAAAATTATATTTTTAATTTTTTTATCTATTTTAAAATTAATAAATATAATATTATTAATTTTTAAAAATGAAATTAATTTTACTAAGACATGAAGAAAGAGATTTATCAGATCCTCGTTTTTTTACACCTTTAACTACTAATGGAAAAGAAAATGCTTTATCTTTAGTATCAAAATTAAATCAACTTGAAAATCAAAATATTCATATTGATTATATTTTTTCATCTCCTTTCTTAAGAACTTTACAAACTATTTATCCTTATGCTAAATCTCATAATATAAAAGTTAATACTGAAAATGGTTTATATGAATACATACATAATCCAATTTTTGAATTAAAATTAGATGATTGGTATCATACAATTGATGAATTTTATAATAAAGATTTTAATTATATTTATAATATTATTAATACACATTATAAATCAATTGTTAAAAAAGAAGATTTTCATATTTTAGAAAATCATAAAAGTCTCGAAAATAGAATTATTAAATTTTTTAATTATTTATTAACAAATTTTCGTGATAAAACTATTTTAATTGTATCACATATGGGAACGATTAATGCTATAAAAAATATTTATATTGAACCAACTAATATGAATAAAAGATTTGAAATGGGTCATTTTGAAATTTATGATTTATAATAAATAATATTAAAAAATAAATTATTTTATTAAATTATTTTAATAATTAATTAAAAAGAAAATAAAAATATAACAAATGAATAGGAATATATAAATATTATAAATGAAATTTTCAAATCAAATGATTTTTTGGATTTTAATTTTTGCTGTTATTATTTTATTAATTGGTATTCATCTAAGTCAATTTACTCCTTTACCTATACTTGACAAAAGTAAAGAATATGCTCCTTCTCCCCTCTTTAATATTGATGCCAATAAAGCTGCTGAAAGATTAAATACTAATATAACAGAACATTTTGGAAATGAAGGAGATTTAAATAAAATGAAAGCTAAAGAAACTTTTAAAGATGAATCAACTTCTGTTCAACAAGAAGCTGGTGCTTCAGAATATTATAACTGGGGTATAGATAAAGAAAAAACTAATATATCTATTGGAATGCCTGATGTTAATTTTAATACTTCATCTTTTGATTATGATTGGAAAAAACCTCATTGGGATTCTGGACATAATAAACCCAGACCTTCTCATCCTTCACATAAAACACCTGAATGTAAAGAACCTAAAGAAAAAACAGAAAGAGAAATATGTTATAATTGTGATATAACTGCTAATAAAGATATTAATAAATATGTATTAAAATCATCAATACCTCCTTGTCCTGATATGGCAAATTATGTAACAAAAAATATGATGAAACCTGATATTGATATGAATGAATATATTAAAAAAAGTGAAATTAAACCATGCCCGGAAGTAGATATGTCTCGATTTGTATTAAAGAGTGAAATACCAGCTTGTCCTCCTCAAGTAGTATGTCCTGTATGTCCTATATGTCCTAAATGTGAAGAACCACCTAAATGTAAAGAAATTAATGAATTTAAAATAACAGAACATCCTGATATGAAAGATTATATAAAAAAATCTGATATATTAAAATCAGATATAGTTAAAAAATATATAGCAGATAATTTTATTGAAAAATCTAAATGCTATCAAAAACCCCAAGAAGTTAAAAAAGAAGAACCAAAAAAAAATGAAAATAAAAATTATGGAAATAAATTAGCTAAACGTTTAGAAAACAAAATTATGAATAAAATAGGAGATTCATCTAATGTTCAAGGATTATATGCAGGTGATTCTTTATTTGCTACAGTTTAAAATTTTTAAATAATAATTAAAAAAATATTTTTTTATAAATATTTATAATAAGTTTTATAACTTATTAAATAAATCAAATTTAAATATATATAAAATAATAAAAAATAATAATGAAAAAAATAGCAATAATATATTCAGGTGAAACAAGAACTATCGAAAAAACAATAGATAATTTTTGTAAAAATATGTTAATAAATGATAATTATCATGTTTTTGCTTTAATTCAATCATTTGATAGAAAAGAACATTATGAAAATTTAATAAAAAATAAAATGAAAGATAATCTTAAATCTTTTAATTGGTTTTATAAAGATGATAATGAATGGTTATCTATTCGTGAAGATTTATTAAAAAATATAATGATATCTGAACGATGGAAAGATTATTTAAGAAATTCAGGTTCAATGATTGAATATTATCAAATGTATTTATTATCAAAAAAAATATTTGAATATGAAAAAATTGAAAATTTTGAATATGATTATATTATTAAAATTAGATGTGATAATATAATACAACATCCTATTTATTTTGATTGGGAGAATTTAAATCATAATTATGTTAAAGAATCTCTCAAATTCATAAAAAATCATTTTAATTTTGATAAAATTAATTCTATTCATTGTATTCGTTTATTTATGAATTCTTTATTTGATAAAAAAAGAATATTTTGCAAAAATTTATGTTATTTAAATTATGATTATTTTGATATTCAATCTTCTCAACTTAATTCTTTAATAAATATTGAAAATAATGATGATGAATTTATTAAAGAATTTGTTAATTATATTAATAATGGTGAATATATTTTTACTCTTCGTGCTAATAATATCTATTTTTTAAAAAGAAAATACTTTCAAAAAATATCTAATTTAGGTATTAATTATGGTAAATATATTATGAAAAATCATGATTCTTGGTTTAATGCCGAATCTCAACTTCAACAAATATGTATTGAAAATAATTTAGATATTTTTAACTCTTTCACTACTCTTGAAGATAAATGTCTGTATGAATATAATCATTCTAATTATTTTGATTATGAAAATAATATTAAATATTCTAATGAATTCTTCTTTTTTGTTTGTAGAAATTAAGATCTTTTTTCTTTTATAAAAAAAGACCGCATCTTAGATGCCTGGCCGCCGCTAACTAGTTAGCGGTCATGCAAAAGGATCGCAAAAAAGAAAAATTGTTTTTTTAAGTACTCTTTAGATAAAAATATAGATTATATCAATTCTTTATTTAAATAAATAATTAATTATTTATAAAATTCAATTTAAAAAAAATCTTTAAGTACTCTTTTAATCTTTTTCTTTTTGCCGTAAACGGATTTTTTTTGTAAAAAGAAAAATGGGTTTATTCAATTTTGCAACCAAAACATGGTATATTATCTTTTTTGATATATTGGTTAATATTGGGGTGGTCTTCAATATTAAATGATGATGTTGGACAATAATCTTTAGGATTTTCGAAGAATTTTCTATATTCAACACATTTAGGATTCTCTTTATTTTCTTCTCTCCAACATTTACACATATCATCTAAATCTGAATTAATTTGACAATAATATGATATTGATTTTTTACACTTGTCACTCATATCAATATTTTTATAATTTGATTCACTCCAATCAACACCTGCACATGCTGTTTGATAACATGGGTTTCCTTCATGAATAACATATGGACATTTATCTAAAGTATTTTTACCTTCACCTGGTTTAATATTAGAAGGAAGAGGACATTTAGGGAAGTTCATTGTATACATTGTTCTGGCATTTTCTAAACTTTTACCATAAGATTTTTCACCAGAATATTGCATTTCTTTAGCATAATAAGAATCGGGTTTAATATATACCATATATTCACCAAATCTTTTATATGCAGTAGGACAATCTTTTTCACTAAATTTATTAGGACCATCACATTTCTCTGGTTCACAAATTAATGAATTTTTATTTTTATCATTATCACAATAATTTTTACATGAAGGAATAACACTTCTAGCATTTCTCATACATTCTTGATATTTTTGTATATCATCTATGAAAGATTGACAAACTGTATTAGCTTGAGGTATACAGTATTTTGGATCAGTTTGGAAAAGATAGGTTTGATTAGAGTATTGAGTATTAAATTCATTGTCATAACTATAAGCTTGAGTTGGATCGCGTTTATTATAAGGAGTTACATTAGTCCAATCATTTTTATAATAAGAAGAATCATATGATAAATCAGAAGTGTTGATGGTTATAGAATTAAAATCTTTATTTTGATTGGTGATAAAATAACGACGAATTTCATTTAATTCAGTATCACTAACAACTCTATTATAATTTAATACAGCATATAAATTAACATCTAAATCTTTATTTTGATTTATTTGAACTTTATCAGTTGCTGAATAATAAAATTTATCAGTAGTATTATCTATTAATTTATTTCCATCTTGATATAATCTAATTTTTCCTCCTTTCTCATAAATAATACTTATCATTGTTTCATTATTTAATATTAAATTTTTCTTTGATGTATAAGTTTTACTTCCTGGAAGTTTCATTACCAAACTTTTATCTGTTTTATCTAATAATAATTTTAATGAATATGTATTATTTCCAGGTATTGTTAATATTGTTGATGTATCCCAATCATTATCATCATCATCTAACCCTGATAATGATACATTATCACTTTGCGCTTCGCTTTTATCTGTTGCCATTACTAATACAAATGTAAATGATGTATCTGAATCACCAAATAATTCTTTTGAAGTTTTACCAGTAAAAATGTTATTATTTGTATTTACATAACCATAAGATTGATTAATTGCAGGTTTATTTGTTAAAGTGAAGTCATTGTTAAAAGTACTAACATCATTCCAAGTAGTAGAATTAGCAGTAGCATGATAACCATCTAAATAAAGATTTAATTTATCATTATAAATAAAATTGGGTGCTTCAGGTAAAACTTTATATAATTTTAATCCAACAAAATATTGATTATCTGATTGAAGAGTATCAGTATAATTAATATAAATATTTTGAAGATTATCAGTTGAATCGGGTGTTGTCCAACTATATTGAGTTAAATACCAAGTATCTACATTATCTTCTAAATTTACTTTCTGAATTATTTTATAATCTATTTTTGGTATATTATTTGTTCCATCAGTCTTTAATACTCTTACATTAATTATTTTACTTAAATCAATATTTGAGACTTGATTTTTACTATCATTATTACTAAATGATGACCAAATTAATAAAGTATATTTCGTATTATTATCACAATAAGTTTGTAGTTCATAATAAGTTAAAGTTGCAGGTGAAGTTTTACTCTGTTTTAAAACATAACCTGAAGCAGTAGGATTTTTCATAGCTACTATCATATTTGAACCAGATTGAGATATATATTCATCTGGTCTTTTACCACCATTAAAATTTCCATTAGTTATTAAATTTCTTGGATAATTAAGGATTGATGAAGATGATGTACTAAAATCTTCTTTTATTTGATAATTATAAGATTTAGATTTAGATTTAGAATTATAAAATTGATAGTAAATAAAAAAGATAATAAATAATATTAAAATTATAGTCACAATTATTATTAGATTCTTTTCGTTTTTCATATAATTCTTCATTTTATTAAATAATTTAGTTAACATATTTATATTAAAAATACTTCTAATTAATATTAAGATTTATTTTTTTGGTTTTTTCTTTTTGGTTTTTTTTCTTTTTATCAAAAAAAAGAAAAGTTATATATAAAAATATTATTATTTTAATTTTTATTATTTAAAGTAAAGTTTGAAAATCGGTCCATGGTATAGATAATTTACTATTTTCATTTGTTATAGTATATTGTTTAACTTTAATTAAATTATAAGTATTTTTATTATTATTTTGAGTATTATTTATATTAGGATATTCAACCATATTTTTATTAAACATTGAATCAGCTCCATTTTTAAAATTTAAATTATTTTTAAATATATTCATATTATTTAAAAAACTAAAAGTATTATTTGTTTTTGTCATTTTATAAAAATATATTGTTGTATATTTTAATGGAAAATTCTTACTTATATTATTATGTCTTCTTTCTTCTGATACTGGTTTTAATTCTAATGATTGAAAATAATCTGCCCCTGATACTACTTTTAATACGTATGGTTGAGACATTTTAGTAGTTACAACTTGATTATCTATTGTTAAAAAAGACCTTGAATAACATACATATAATTGATTTGAATATTTTTTAGATAATGTATCTTTAAATGTAGAACTATGATTTTTCGCTTGTGTAAAAGTTGGGAAAATAACTGTAAACATATTATTAGGATATTTATAATCCTGTAAATATTTATTATATAAATTTAAATCATATTTCATATTAAAATTTAAATCATAATATTGTTTTGAAGATATTAATCTTGATAACTCACCTCCTATATTATTATCTTTGAATATTTTATATGATATATAATCTTTTAATAAATTATTATTCTGATATATTTGTACTCTACATTTTATAATTCCATCTTTTCTTCTATTTACTTTTTCTCTTATAAATGCTTCTAATTTCACTCTGTCTTGTACTTTAAAATTCTTTTTTAAATAATCTTTCAATTCTTTTGTTAATCCACTTTTTTCTTCTTTCAATAATCCAGTGAATGGATTATCAAATGATATAACTATACTCTTATTTTTTAATCTTTTAGATGAATTTTGTCCACTTATTGTCATATTTAATAAAGATGTGATATTATATTTTTCATAAGCTCCTGTATTTGTTAAATCTATATGACCTTTTCCTTCATCATCTATATCTATTTTCATTAAATTTGATACATATGTTTTATGATGCTTTTTTGTATGTTTTAATACATCTGAGATATCTGTTGTCCAATCACCATTTGCTAATAAACGAGTAAATGCTGGATTATTTAAAGCATTTTTAATTAAAGCTTCTGTATCTTCTATATTTTGAAAATTTTCTATATTATTTTCATCATTTTCAATAAAATTAATATTTTTTATATTTTCTTCACCAATCATGAATTTTTCAACAACATCTTTATAATATTGATTCTTTTTATAATAATATATATAATATATACCTATTGAACATAATATTATTACTATTATAGGGATTATCATTTTATATTTATAATTTTTATATCTCTATAGAATATTTATATATTTTTATTTTTAATATTTATTTTATTAAAAATTTATTATAAAAATTATTAATTATTTATTAAGGATGATTAATACTTTTTCCAACTCACAAGGACATGGAAAACAATTATCACTCAACTCCATAAGGGAGTTAGGTGTGATTTATACTAATCCACTTAAATCATCAGTAAATGATTTACTACTTGATATAATTATCCATTTACCTGCTACATTAGGTTTAGATACTAATGTACATACTCTGGCATCTGTATTTGTAGAACTTGGGTCTAATTCTGTTATTGAACTAATACCTGGACTTAAATAAAGACCATTAGAAGCTCTTAAATAACCTCCATATATATCAATATCTGAATAAGTTTCAGTATCACATTTTTTTGTTTGTTCCAAAGTAAAATATTTATTTATACCTCCTTCAAATAATGATACATGAACTAATCCATTCGATTCTGATTGTAAATAATATGTTGGTTTTGTTGGAGTTTTCTTTGAACCTATTGTAAAATAACAAGAATTATTACCTAAATCTTTATTTAATTTCCATTCTACAAGTGAATTATTTGAAGCTTTATTATATAAAATTGGTTGATTGGTATTAGTTGCTTGTGCACCTAATATATCTTTAACACAATTCATTATATCAGTATTATTTTTAATTGCTTGGTCTAATTTTGTTCTAATAGTCACTAAACGAGATTCATTAGGAGATTCACCCCAATATTGAAAACTTAAAGAAGATACATCATCAATATTTCTAAAATATAAAATATAATAATGTTTACTATTATTTGTTAAATCATTTATGTATTTACATGAATTTAAATTTTCATTATCATCATCTATTTTATTTATCATCATATCCATTTTACCATTCATTACAATATTATATTGTGGGTCACAATCTGTTAAAGAATAATCTATAGAATTTTCAGTTTTTGATAAATTATTATTTGAGTTTATATAAGTTCCTGATGAATTTTTTGTTCCTAGAGAACACATAAAAGAACTATTTATAGTATTACCTGTTCTATTATCAGAAGTAGAATTTGGACAACTACCATTAGTTACAGTTCCAGTTGTACAAGCATAACCAGTTATTCCTGAACTTCCTGAAGGAGTAAAAGTACATAAACTAAAACCAGGAGCACAATTAACATCACTAAATTGAGTAGCTTCCATTTCATAGTAAGGTTGAATAATATCTTTATTATAAGTAAAAATTTTATTACCTATACCAAAATTAGATTCATCACCTGCTAATTGATAATCAAGATTAGAATATGTAAAATCAATTTTCAAAAATGTTATTTTTCCTGCATCATAAATTAAACTTTCACCATTAAATTTTGTTAAATCTGTTATTGTTGAAGTCACTGAATTATCTTTTAATTTTGCATTTGGATTATTATATCTATTTTGAGATACACTAACTATAGTTGCTTTTTTATTATCATCTGGATCAATTTGTGCCATACCAATTAAAGAATAATAAGGATTGGTTGCTGTTGATACATTATTACCACTAGTTTGATAAGTTATATCATTTAAAGATAAAGTAAATTGAATTTGGTCACCTATTCTTCTTAAAACTAAAATAGAATCATTTTTTGAAGGTGTATAAGTTGAATTATCAATATTATAATTATACCAAGTTCCCGTAAAATTATCTTTTATATTATTTAAAACAGAAGAAGCATTTTCATCAGGTTCTAAAACGGATTTAGTTATATTTCTAGAAAATATTTTAGTTTGTAAATCATTCGAATCAACAGTATTTTTATAATAAACAGAAGAAGCTTGAGTATCTAATCCTTCAAAACCTTCTTGTACTTTCTTCTCTTCATAAAATCTATAAATAAAATATAATATACTTAAAATAATCAAAGTTATTAATGTGTATTTTATATATTTTTTCATTTTTAATTTATAAATAATTTATATCCTATTATTTAAAACGATAAAAAATATTTAATAATTTATTTTATTAAATTTTACTTATAATTTATTTGTTAAATTTATTAGATTAAATATTGAAAGGTTGAGGTTCATTTTTATTATCACCTGACATATATGGTGACCATGGATTATTTATTTCAACTGGACAAACAGTACATTTTTCATTTGTTTGATTTTGTCTATAATTTAATTCATTTTGAAAATGTGGTCTATTATTAATTTTTGTTGTATCGTTATTTCCTGGTGTATACCAATCAGGTTGATTTGTCCAAGCTTGTTTTCCATAATTATCTGATTCCCAACTATCCATCCATTGAGAATTATTATAAACTCTAGATTTATAATTATATTTTCCCATATCATCTAAATTATCAGTATAAGGATTTACTGGATCACATTTCTTTTTCTTTTTACCATCATCACAATCAGTACCATTATAACTTACATTAATATTTAATGGTCCATATGCATTACCAGTAGTTGGATTAGTTATAATAGCTCCTTTAGAATCTCCCCAAATATGTCCTGAAGTATCAGGTTTTTCATCTTCACCTGAAGTTTCTGTTTGTTGTTGTTTTTGTTGATTATCTGAAGGTTTTGGAGTAGGTTTGGGTGTAGGTGTAGGAGTAGGTGTAGGAGTAGGTTTAGGTTTTGGTTTTTCTTCTTCTTCATCACCAGATAATCCACTATAAACATCTTTAAAATCTTCAATATCTTCAAAATCTTCAATATCTTCAAAATCTTCATTATCTTCAAAATTTTCTAAATCATTTTCATCTAAACCATTGGTATATTTTTCAATAGATACATCGGAAGATTTATCATAAGTTATAAATTTAAAGAAAGAGTATAATAAGATAGTTAAAATAAGAAAATACACGAAGTTCAAATAATATTTATTATTTTTTTGTTGAATAGTTGAATGAAGAATAAAATAACTTATTAATAAAGAAGATAAAGCAAAAAGAATATTTTCTTTAGTAAGTTTGATTGAATCTGAATAAATATTTGACATTTATTTTTTTATTATATACTTAATATTAATTTATATAATTTTTTCATTAAAATTTTTTGTTAAAAATATATATATATATTAAAAATAGAATTAAAATAATGAAAAAAAATAATAAATTAGAATGCAAATTAGAATCTTCTAAAGATATTAAATGTTCTCTTAAAAATTCAAAAAAAAATAATCAATGTAAAAGCGAAGCACATGATGAAAATAATCAATGTAAATTAAAAGAAAAAGATAAAAATAATAAATTTGAGATTAAAATTTATAAAAATCTTTTTCATTCAGATAATGGTGTTCATGAACTTATATATAAAGATTTTGATATTAAAGAAAATAAAATTTTCTTAAATAATAGTTTTTTTAGAAAAAATAAAGGTTTTGTTTTATTTTATGCTCCTTGGTGTTCACATTGTAAAACTTTTAAAAAAGAATATGAAGAATTAGCTATGGATTATATACAAATGTTTCCTTTTGGTTCTGTTAATGTAGAAAATGTAAAAGAAGGAAATGATAAATTAAAAGTTATAGCAAAAATTGAATCAGTACCTCAATTAATGACTATAACCAAAGAAGGATTTATTAAAAAATATGATTCTACATATGATTATGATGATTTATTATATTATATTAATGTTAATAATTAATTTAATTTATCATTCTTGCCAAGATTTATAAGTTTTTTGATACCATTCTTTGAATTCTCGAGGAGAACTAATATTAGAATATTCATCAGAAAATACTAATTTTTTTAATTTTTCTTGTATTTTACTATCAGGATACAATAAACCAAAATAATAGAAAAAATGATATATCTGGTCAAAATCATGAATACAACATTTTTTTATATCCAAACCTAATATAACATTATTTATAAAGAAAAATATATCTTCATTATTAATTTTTTCTTGAATTTTTAAACCTTCTTCATATGTTAATTCTTTTTTCCCTAATCTTGAATTAACTCTATTATGTATTTTCCATACCCAAATAGGTAAAGTTATTGGTGATATATCTTTTTCAATTAAAGGTTCATAAATCTCAAACATATTTTTATAATGTAACTGACAAATTTTACAAGGTATTAAATAAACAAAAGTTTTATAAAATAAATAATAATCATGTTTTTCTTCCTTAGAAAAATATGCTTTTGTATCACGAAAGTCATGTTTTTCTTCCTTAGAAAAATATGCTTTTGTATCACGAAAGTCATGTTTTTTTTCTTTATCCAATATATTATTTTTATTATGATGTAAACTAAAACTATGTAAAAGATGCCAAGCTTTAGGTCCCCAAATATTTTTACCTAAAATTTTAGTTTTTTTATTTTTATTTTTAATTTTTAATTTAGAAGAATTAATTTTAGAATCAGACATAATAAATAAAATGATATATAATCTATAAAATAAAGATATTTTTTTAAATTTATTTTAATTTTATTCTTTTATGAAAAAAAAGCAAATAGAAAATATAATTAAATAATAAGGTATTATTTTACTAAATTATGAATAAAAAAACTCTAAACTTAGAAGAATCTCTAGAAACACAATTTATTTATAGTATTCATAAAACATTATTATCATTTTCACATTTAAATTCAAATAATCAAAAAATTGTTATAAATGATATTAAAAACTTTATTCAAAAACTTACTTTAATTTTTCAAAATCAAAGTGTATTATCACCACAAGAAAAAAGATTCAAAATTATTGATATTCTTGTAAAATATTTAGATAGATTATTTAATTTTCAAATTTATCATTATTTAATTAAAGATGATAAAAATGATATTTTAAAACAAATTGATGATGAAGCAAAAGAAAGTACTCTTCATCATTTAAGAAAAATTCATAAGAAAAAAAATATTGATTCTGAATCAGTTTTTCAATCTCAATCTAAAACTCAAACTGAAACTCAAATAGATATTAAAGAAGAATTAGAATCAGACATCAATCATCAATCCCATATGGAGCAGAATAATATAGAAATAGAATATATCAATATTCAAGAAAATGATAATGAAAACAATCAATTAGAAGAAAATAATTTAGTAAATGAAATAAATTATTATAATAATAATTTAGATTCAAATGAACAATTTGGAGAAATAACAGATGAAAATTGGAGAAAATGGGAAGATATATGTATAGATAGATGTGAAAAATATATAGAAGATAATTTAAAAAATATTGAAAAAAAATGGATTGAAAAATTAATAGAATGTAAAAGAAATATAACTACATTAGACAAAGAAGTAGATAATAAAGTTGAATTAGTTATTCGTTCTAAATTTGTTGATATGGAAAATCATATTAAAAAATTTATTAGAGAGAATTTAACCAAGATTTATCAATTAGAATCAGATAATCAAGATAAAACATCAAAATTAATTGAATCAACAAAATTAGAATATGATTCAATTATTCAAGAAAGAATAACAGAAAGTATGAAAATTCAATATAATGAATTATATAAATTCATTAATAATTCATTAGAAGAATCAGTAAATAATGCTAATAAAATTGAAGAAGAATTAAATAATAGAATAAATAATAAAATAGGTGAATATATAAAAGAAGTAAATGGAAAATTAAAAGAAAATATTTTTAATATAATTGAAAAGAATAAAGAATTAAAAAATTGGAAAGATGATTTTATTAAAAACTTTTTGACACAAATAAATGATTCTGATTCTCCTATTAAAAATCTTATTAATTCTGAAGTTGAAAATAAAATTCAATTATTATCTTCTATCTTCCAAACTAATATATCTGAATATTTTGAAAAAATTAGTTCTAAAATTAATGATCACCAAAAAGAATTTATCAATTCTATTAATCCTAATATTCTTAATCAACTTAATCTTCAATTCTCCAAAGACCTCAACGAAATTCAACTCCTTCATTCAGATAATTTAATCTCTTCTATTAAACTTAGCGTTAAAGGTATGATTGGTCCTAAAGGTCCCCAAGGTAAATCTCCTAAAATTAAATCAATAAAATTTAATAATGATTCTAAACTTATTTTCACTATTGAAGGTGATAACAATGATTATGATATTGTAAGTGAATCTTCTATACCAGTCGGACCTCAAGGACCGAAAGGTGAAAAAGGAGAACCAGGTACAATTTATAATGATTTAAAATATCAAGATTATTCTGTTTTTAGAATAGATTCTGAAAATAATAATCAAATTATATTATTAAAATCTTTATCTATTGGTGATAATAGTCATTGTTTACAAAATAATTCTTTGGCTATTGGTGGTGGTACATGTTATAAATCAGAATCAATTAGTATAGGAAGAAAATCTAAAACATGTGATAATGAAAGTATAGCATTATTTGGTACAACAACAGGAAAGAATGCATTTGCATATCGTTCAACTAATGTAGATGATTATCAAGTTAAATTTGGTGATAATAAAAATGATATTGAATCATTTGAGATAAATTCAAAAAAAATTATATTAAATGCTGAACAAATAGAATTGTTAGGTAATATCAAAATACAAAGATATGAAGATAGAATTCAACAACTCGAACAAAAAATTAAATCTTTTATAAAATAAAAGAAAAATGGATTTTTTAAATACTCTTTTTTTTATGTAAATAATATTATTTTTTATAATTTTTATAAATTATCCATCCTAAAACATATAACCAAAGAATATTTGATATAGAACACCAATAAGAAGCAAATCCTTGATGATTCATAATATTAATAATAGTAAATATAAAAGTAGAAAAAGTGACTAAAATAATAAAAATATCATTAGATAAAAGAATACCTCCAAAAAAGAATAAGAACCAAATTAAAGAATAAAATATATCATCTAAATTATTTGTAAATTTTAATGAATTCCATTTCAAAAAACTTTTTTTTCCAATAGATGTTGAAAAATCAATTTTTTTACCATTATTAACCATAAAAATATAATATATTAAAAATAAAATACTATATATAATAATACTTCCATATCTTATATAAGGATTATCTATAAGCAAACATGCACCAATTGGTTCTAAAGATATATTTAAAAATCCTAATTTAGAATAAAATTCATTATTTTTTTTATTATTTATATTTTTCCATAAAAAATATTCAATTAATTGTATATTTGAAAATATTAACATAAATATTAATTTTCTTATAGGAAACCCATAAGAATAACCTAAAAATAAACATATTATTGCAAATGTATATGTTTGTATTGATACTTCTGCATTCCAACACATTTTTATAAATTTCTTTAAGTACTACTTTTAATTTAAAGAAAATTAAAAAATTAAAGAAAAAAAATAAATATTTAAATAAAGAAAAAAATAAAGATTAAAATTAATAATAATTAAAATATATTTTTAAAAATTAAGTAAATTTTTTTTCTAATAAATGAGTATAGAAAAGAAAATGTTATACTTAGATAAAGAAGTCGGTAAACTTAAAACTTGGGAATTATACGTTGGTTTCGTTGTTCTTCAACTCCTCATTGGTATCGCTGTTACCATCCTTATTGGTATCTTCGATTTAGCTGGTATTCGTGGTGCTCTCTCACAAATTGTTCGTCAAGTAGCTGTTGTTGCTAATGCTCAAGCTCCTCAAAAATACTTAACTCCTATTGCATCAGATATTAAAGAAGGTAAATACCTTTAAATATATTTTAAATAAAATAAAATATTTTAAATTTTTCTTTATTAAGTTAAAAGTATTTATTTTAACTTAAAGAATTAAAAAAATAATAATTTAATTTTTAATATTTTCCAATAAAATAGAAAACGCGAATTGGTTGTCTTAAGTCAAGAATAACTTTAGATACATCTTTAAAATATCCTGATTTTGAATTAATATCAAAAACTTTAACAATTGGTCCCGATCTTAAAAGAGTACAATCTGCTTGTTCATCTCTTTGAATATTAATAATACTAATTTGACCTATTTTTTCACCTGTTATTAAATTATTATTATATAATGCGATATCAAAAGCAAGATCAACAAAAGTTGTAGTTTGAGCTTTATCAGTCATACAAGAAAATTGAATATAAGTAAAACCTTTAGCACCTAAAGTAGGAAAATCAATTTCAACACTTTCCATACGTTTTGATACATCAGGATATAATTGTAAAGTTGATTTATCATAATTACCCGTGAATAAAATTCTTTCACATCTTGTTAAATAACTATCAATTGGTGTAGTATCAATTGGAACGGGTAAATTATTACATCCACAATGACTTTTTTTTCTTTCACATCCACACATTTTTTTCTTTTATTATATATTTAATAAATATTTTATTTATTAATTCAAAAAAAAAATAAACTCATTAATTATTTATTAATATTTAATTTAACATTTACCAATAAAATAAAGAACACGAACATCATTATTAAAATCAATAATAACACGTTTTACATTAGAATAAATACCACTTTTTGATGATACGTCAAATGATTGAACTGTTGAAGGAGTTATTCCTCCTACAGTATTTGAAGGATATGTTGCTTCAAAATTTACTTCACCATATTTAGTACTTAAACTATCATCATAAGATGCAAAATAATAATTTTCAGTTGTAAAAATAGGTGAACCTAATAAAGCTGAAGAATTAGCAATACCTGTTGCAGACCATGAACCATATCCAGAATTACATAATGAAGTATTAAAAACACCAGTTGCTGCATAATTATCATCAGTTGAAGTAGGAGTTAATCTAATACTAGTTTTATCATATGTACCGGTAAATAAAATACAATCACAACCTAATAAATTTTGAACACCAATACTTATTGAAGGTTGAGGAGGTTGAAAACCTCGATTGGCACATCCACAATGACTTCTTTTCTTTTCGCATCCACACATTTTTTATCTTTATTATATTATTTATAAATATTTTATTTATAAATTCTATTTAAAAAAAATAAACTCATTTAATATTTTTTTCTTTTTGCCGTAAACGGATTTTTTTACATACAACCACCAATTTCGAAAGGTTTGCGTCCAAGATCAGGCTCAATAGTTGATTGAAGCCATGGTGATACTTTAACTTGAGGAGCAGGTGGTTCAGAACGGAGTTGCATGTTAGCATTTCTGAGGGTTTGACCTACTGTATTGATACCAATGTGATATCCGGCTTGGAGGAAGTTACGGTCTTTTAATGAACCTTCACCAGTAGGATAAACTTGAGCCCATTGTGAAGAGTTATCATTAGGAAGAAGTTCACCAGCAGTTAATTGTTGTTTACCAGCCATAGGATTACCCATCATTTGACCTTGGTCGGCGAAGTGTTCAGTTCCATTTTCATCTACCATTTTACCTTCATCTTTCTTTTCTTCATCTTCATCTTTATTTTCAAAACCTTCTTTAATTTGCATTTTAACATCAGCAACTTCTTGCATCATTTTTTGTTTCATAGCATCCATCATTTGTTGATTCATCATATCTTGTTGTTTTTTACCTTGCATATTCATATAATAATAAATACCAAAAGCTACAATAGCTAAAATTATAATAATACCAATAATTTGAAAAGTTTGATTGGAGTCAGCCATTTTAATTTTTACTCTCTTATACTATAATATAATATAAAAAAAATATAGTATTAAACAAATTAAATAATTTTTTATTAATCTTTTTTTAAGTTCTTTTTCTTTTTTATTAATTATATAATTTTATAATTAATATGAATAAATTAAAAAAAATAATATATTTTTAATTTTTAATTTTCTATTTTCTATTTTTCATTAATTTTCTAAATAATTTTTTATTTTCATTATCTAATTTACTAAATTCTTCATTATCACTTAGATTATCTTCTTTTTCACTATCAGATAATTCTTCTTTTTTATAACTTTTGTGTGATTTTTTCATTGATGATAATTTTTTCTTTATTTTTTGTTCTTTATTTTTCTTATCTTTTTTATCTTTTTTTTCTCTCTTTTTATCCTCCTTATTTTCTTCAATGATGTTTATATCTTCTTTTAATAATTCTATTTTATTTTTTTCTTCATTTTCTTTACCATTTATATTATTTATTTCAAGAATTATATTTTTATTATTTACGTTTAAATTTTTATTTTCTATTTCTTCTAGATTCTCTACTTCTTCGTGATTTTCTACTTCTTCTTGATTCTCTACTTTTTCATTATTCTCAACATCTTTATGATTCTCTTCTAAAATAATATTATTTGGTTCTTCAATAATAGATTGAACTTCTATATTATCCATCATTTCTTCATGATTTTGAATTTCTTTTTTATTTTCATTAACAAAATCATATTTAATTTCTTTAATTTCTTCATCTTTAATAATTTCTACGTCAAGTTTAGTTCCTTTTAAATCTCTTCTTAATTCATTTACTTTCTCTTCTTCCATTGTTTTTATATCATATAATACATATTCCTCCATCAATTTCCCTCCTTTCATCTTCAATAATCCATTATAACTAAATATACATTTAACCATTTGTTCATATTCTAATTCACTCACTTTTCTTGCTAAATCTTCATTATTAATTAAAATTTTAATAAATTGTCCATTTTGACCTGCGAAAGGACGAATAATACAAGTATCTAAAGTATATTTATCAATTTTTCCTTGTGCTTTAGGGAAAATTGAAGAAAAATTACGACGAACAAATTCATGAGAATAACCATAAACTCTATCTAACATACTTTTAAAATTATATAAATCATTAGATACATCATCTTCAATATCTTCATCTGATATTTCAAGCACAATATACCATTTATCCATGTGTTGATGTAGATTACGATAAACTCTAAAAAAAGGAGTTTCATAAAATATAGGTTGTTGATTTTCAGATGTTACATATAAATAATGTTCTTCTTTATTATAAGAATAACAATATTTTTTAAAAGAATTTGAAAAGTGATTATGTTTATAAGGTATTAAATTATTCATTTTAGCTCTTTGATTATTTATTTAAAATATAAATCGAAAAAAAATAATTATTCAATCCGCAAAAAATAATTATTATTTATTTTCTAATACTTTAATTTTTAATATATTAACTATTAAACCTATTCTCTTATTTCCTTCCTCTTCTTCTAACTTACCCTTTTCTCTATAATCCCAAAATCCCCATATCTCTATTAAAGCTTTTACTCTACTCTCTTTCTCTATTTCATATATTGTTTTTAAATAATTATCTTTTTTATTTTCATATTCACATTCTGTTATTACTTTTGATTTAATCTGTTTTAATCTTAAATCTAACATATCATTATCTCCCATTTTTCTTCTAAATATACTCTTAAATTCTTCCTCCTTTATATCTAATCTCTTTATTAAAACTTTTTCAACTTTTTCTATTATTTTTTTTAAATTTTTATGTTGTGTTGAATCTTTATCTAATACTAATTGTATTACATATTTACCAAATCTTTCATCCACTCCAAATGGTACATATAAATCAGGTGTCCAAAATTTAATTTGTTCTGTTTCATGAAAAATTTGAGTTATATATTCATCCTGTTTCTTAAAATTTATTTTTTCACTTTCTATTTTCATTATTATAAATATTGTATTTTTATATTTTATAATATATTTTATTGTATTTTTTAGCGAACATTAATATTATATTATAAAAAAATATTTTTATAATATAGTTTTTTTATAAAAAAAATTATATAATTATTTATTAAAGTATTTATTAAATTATGGATTCATCTTCTATTCAAAACTCATTTTTTCAAGAATTTTTAGATATTTGTGTTCAACAACTCAATAAAGATGAAAATAAAAAGAAAATTCAAACTTATATAGTTGAACCTTCTTTTACCTACATATTCGACCGTTTTTATCCTTATATCATTTTAACTGCTATTATCTTTATTCTTCTTCTTTTATTATCTATCATTGTTCTTTTCATATTTATCAAAAATCATCAACAATTTTTAAAATCTTAAATTTTTTAATATTGAGGAAAATATAAATTATTCGAAAATTCTACTCTCGATTTATAATTATGTTCCTGTGATATTCTCAATAATATTTCATTTGTACTATTCTTCAAATCCATAAACATATTATATATCTTCATAAAATCCTCTTTATTTTGTGTTTCCATTAAATTCCATAACATATTACCAAATATTATCTTTGTTGATACTATTACTTCATGTACTTGTTGTCTGAATAAATGTTTTTTGTTTCTCATATGTAAAGTTACCTTAAAATGCTTTTCATCTATCTCCTTTTTAATAAATTTTAATCTCAAATCCTGATTATTATCTATTGATGCTAATTCTCTCTCAATCTGTCCTTCCCTATACTGATTAAATTCTGCTACATGTCTTCTATAATCCATAATTCTTTGTTTTATTTGTGCTTCAATAGTTGTTCCAAATGATAATTTATGAAAATCCATTGTTCTAGGTACTAAATCCCTGCATGGATTATTTCCATTTCCAACTACATTTCCATTGGGTTGATTTCTATTCTGCATGTACATATTATAAGCATCCGGATTATTTTGAAAGAATTGATGTGCATGTGGATTATGTATAATACCTTTTTCTATATTTCCTGTTTTCCAACTAAAAGCTGTACCACAATTTGTACAAAACATCTGGTCACATCCACTTATTTTACTAATAAATTCACTACACTTCGGACAAGGTTTACTTTCTTTTTTAATTAATTTCATTGTCTCTACTAAAGCTTCGTCACATTCATGATCCGTTTTCTTCTCCTCTAAACAACTCTTACAAAATGTTTTATTACAAACTGCACATTCATGTGAAGCATTTAAATATCCTCTACATCCTTCTAAAGGACATGCTTGTGTCCATTCATATTTTACTACTGTCTCTTTTTTAACATTTCCTAATAAATTATGAATTTGTATATCTATTTCATACATCTTCTGTGCTAATTTTGCTTTTTCATCTTTTAATTTTTCAATATTATTTAATCTTTCTAAATAACCTACTGTCACAGGCATTAATGCTAATTCTTTATCCAATAGAATTTTTTCTTTATGTTTCTTATAATTACCTAATCTCCATTTCATATCAAATTTATTAACGAATTGGTCATAACTAATAGCAGCTCTACAATTCAAACAATGAGGATCTTCATTACAACCAATTAAATAAGTTTTCATACAATCTAAACAATAAGTACCATTACAACTAAAACATTTAAAATCTTGATTCTCTTTTATTTCTTCAATACATATAGGACATTCCATTTTTATTAATATTTATTTTTTTGATTATTAAAATCTATTATTTTATATTAATTTTTTTTTAAATCCAAAAATATTATTATTTAATTTTTTAATTATTATTTTAAATAATAATTATATTAAAAAAACTTATTATTTTTTTATTCTTTTGTTCTTAAATATAAGATGGAGATACTGAAAAATCATTATTTATTCTAAATTTATTTTTTGCATAATTATGTTTTTCACATAAAAATTCAAATGTTTTATTTGTACTATTCCGAATCTCTTCTATCATATCAATACTCTTTAAAATAACAACTTTATTATCTGCTTCTTGTATTGTCCATAATAAATTTCCAACTAACATAAATGTTGATATTAAATTTTCATGTATTAATTTTAAAAATGAATTCTTTTTATGTCTCATATGTATTAACATTTTAAACTTCTTCTCTTCTAATGTTTTTTCCAAATATTTAATCCTCATATCTTGATTGTCAAATTCTTCATTCATTTTCTCTTCATTTCTTTCTCTTCTATATTGCATATATTCACTTATTCTTCTCCTTATTTCTTCTAAATGGTCAATTTTATACGTACCAATTTCAATTTTTTGATGATATAATAATTTTGGACAATAAATATATCCCGGTACTAATTCTCTACATTGATTATTACCTCCACCACCATTTCTCATATTCATATATTCTTCATATGCTTGTGGATTATTTTCAAAGAATTGATGTGCATGCGGATTATGTATTAAACCTTTCTCTACTTGTCCCGTCTTCCAACTAAATGCTGTTCCACATGTTGTACAAAACATCTGATCACATCCACTTATTTTACTAATGAATTCATTACATTTAGGACATGGTTTACTCTCTTTTCGAATCACTTTAATAGTCTCTTTTAATTCTTCATCACATTTATGTTCTTCTTCTTTACCTACTTTAACTTCAACTAAACAATCTTTACAATATTTTTTTTTACATAATACACAACTATATTTTTCATCTAAAAATCCTTTACAATCTGGTGTTAAACATACTTGTGTCCATTTGTATTTTATTACTTTCTTCTTCTTTTCATCTAATTGTTCTAATACACCTAAAAATAATGCATCATATTCTTTATATTTTTTATATGCATTCTCCATTTTCTTTTTATATTCATCTCTCTCATCAATATTTACCAATTTTCTTTGTAAAAGGTCGTAAATATTATAATATACACCATAATGTCTCCTTGATTCCGTTAAATATTCAACTTTTTTACTTTGTAAATCTAAATAACCAACTGTAGCAGGCATTTTTGACATTTCTTTATCCCATAATATTTTTTCTTTGTGTTTTTTATATTCATTTAATCTCCAACTTTTATCAAATTTTTCAATAAAAGTATTATATGATATAACATGACGACAATTGAGACAATGAGGATCTTCATCACAACCTAATAAATATGTTTTCATACATCCTGTACAATAAGAACCCTTGCAAGAAAAACATTTAAATTCTTTTTCTGATTTTTTTATTGGTTCAATACAAATTGGACATTCTTTATATTCTATTTTCTCTTTCTTCTCTTTCTTATCTTTCTTCTCTTTCTTATCTTTCTTCTCTTTTTTTTCTTTCTTCTCTTTCTTCTCATTTTTTATTTTATTATTATCAATATCAATTTCAATATTAATATTATTATCAATATTTAATATTTCTTTTTTATAAAATAATTCATTATCAGCAGATGTAGAATCAGATTCTTTTTCTGAATCATAATCAGAATTACAAAAATAATCTGATAAATTATTTGAATTAGATGATTCTGATGAACTTAAAATATAATCATTTATATCAAAATCAAATTCTTTTTTTTCATTGGATAACATCATTTTTAAATTTTATTACAAAAACTATTTTTATTATATTTATTTATATTATTTTTATTTTATATTTCTAAATTTTTTATTAATTTTTATTAATTTTTTATCAATTTTTATTTTTAGTTTAATGAATATTATTTTTTTTATAAATATAATATATAAAATATATTATAAATGAATTATATTGATAAAATTTATTATATTAATCTTGATAGAAGAACAGATAGAAAAGAAGAAATTGAAAATGAATTTAAAAGATTAGATATACCAAAAGAAAAAATTAAAAGATTTACTGCTATAGAATATAATCCTGGTTGTATTGGTTGTAGTTATTCTCATTATCATGTTATGAACGAAGGTTTACATGATAGTTTTAATAATATATTAGTATTAGAAGATGATTTTCAATTTGAAGTATCAAAAGAAGAATTAGAAGAAAATTTAAGATATATATTTGAAATAAGAAAATTTGAAAAACCATGGGATGTTATTATGTTTAGTTATAATATTAGCTTTCCAGAACATAAAACAGAAAATATATTAGGAGATCCAATTTTAGGAAAAATAAAATTTGCTCAAACTGCTTCGGGTTATTTGGTAAATAAACATTATTTTCAAAAATTAAGAGACCATATTTTTAAAGGTTCACAACTTTTAATACAAACTAATATGCATTGGTTATATACAAATGATATTTATTGGAAAGAACTTCAAGAAAAAGATGAATGGTTTTATTTTAAAAAAAGAATTGGAAAACAAAGACCTTCCATAAGTGATACTGGATTCGGAAATAATAATATAGTTAATTATAATTGTTAATATTTATTAGTTCTTTTATATAAAAAAAAATATAATAATATAATTAATATTTTATAGAATATATTAATAATTAAAAGATGGAAAAAAAATATAATATAACATATGTCACATCATTGATAGATATTTATGATAAACCTGTTAATGGAAGAAGTTTAGATTGGAGATTTGAACATTTCGAAAAATTAGTAAAATCTAATATACCAATCTGTTTATTTATATCTCAAAAATATTATGATTATTTTAATGAAAAATTAATTAATTTATCTCAAAATTATATACTTGATATAAATATTTTAGATTTTAATAATTCTTTTATTTATAATATTGTTAATAATAATTCAAATTTACTTTTACCTAATAATCGAAACCATGAAAAAGATACAAAAGAATATATGATTTTAATGAATCAAAAAATAGAACAAATTAAATTAACAATTGATAAAAACCCTTTTAATTCTAATTATTTTTGTTGGATCGATTTTAGTATTAATTATATTTTTAAAAATTCTGAAAATACTCTCAATTATTTATCTAATCTTAATTCTCAAAAAATTAATAAAGAATTTATTTTAATACCCGGTTGTTGGCCAAAAGATACAAATTTAAATTATTTATATGATAATATTCATTGGCGATTTTGTGGAGGATTCTTTATAGGAGATAAAAATAGTTTATTAAAATTTTATAATTTTTATTTAATTTATTTTCCAGAATTTATATTTAAATATAATAAATTAGTTTGGGAAGTTAATTTTTGGACTTGGTTAGAATCTGAAAAACATTTTCATTTTGATTGGTTCAATGCTGACCATAATGATTCTATGTGTATTTTACCTGAATTTATATAAAAATATATTTTTTTTTAAAATAAAAAATCTAATATTTAATTTAAATAATTTATATTAAGTCTTTCATTATTTTTTTAGCTTCTTTTTTAACTCTTTCTTTTTCAGTTTCACTCTTTCTATCCCAATGAATAACTTGTTGTGCTGTTGCATAATTCTTTTTTAACATTTCCCTATTTCTTCCTATAAAATTATAATATAATATATCCCATTTCTCACACCAACTCATTCCTCCATCCTCACTTTTACTTTCTTTTTTCCAATCACTCATTTTCAATATATAATTTGATGATGAAAAATATGGACGAGTCATCATAATTCCACCATCTGCATATTGAGACATTCCATATACATTAGGTACCATTACCCATTCATACGCATCTATAGTCCATTCCATAAACATTTTATAAACATCATCTGGTTCAATTTCTAATAAAAACATAAAATTTCCTAAATACATTAATCTTTCAATATGATGAGCATATGAATATTTATCAATTTTACCAATAATATAATCAATAGGTTTTACACCAATATTTGTCCACCACTTCTTTTCATCTATTTTATTTTTATTATTCATAAAATTCATTTTTTTCATTTTAGGACCTTCTAATACATAAATTGTGTAAATATAATTCCTCCATCCAATTATTTGTCTTATAAAACCTTCATATGCTGATATTGGTACTTTGTCCTCGAATTTTTGTGTCTCTTTTAATACTTCATCATCTGTTAATAAACCAATATTCATCATTGGAGTTAAAACACTATGAAAAAGAAAAGGATTTCTATCTGTCTCTGCATCTTCATATAATCCAAAATTTTTAAATCTTTCCTCTAAAAACTCTTTTAACCATTTCTTTGCACTTTCATGAGTTATTGGATAAATTGTATTATCTATTAAACCATAATTATTTTTAAAGTTCTTTTCTATATATTCTTTTGCTTCATTATAATATTCTCCATCTTTACCTCCTATATTCTTTGGTTCAAAATCAACTTTTACAGATTTTGGTAAGGGTTTTCTATTATCTTTATCAAAAGACCATTGACCACCTTTAGGTTTACCATCTTTTAACATTAAAATATCTAATCTCTTTCTTTGCCATTCATAAAATGCATCATGACGATATTGTCCATTTTTATTAATAAATTTACTTTTATTTTCTTCAATAATTTTTGGATTTAAAGTAAAATTTAGAGTTGGTATAATATTTATACTTTTTAATGTTTTTTTTAATTTATTTTCTAATTCAAAATCATTCATATCATAACAATCTACTTCATATTTCTTAAATTTATTATAAAACTTTTTATCTACATCTTTAAAATCTATATATTTTATTTTAATTTTTTCATCTTTTAATTTATCATAATAATTCTTCATAGATGCTCTATGATAAACTAATTTTAATTTATGATATTTAAAATCTTCAAAATATCTTGGTTCTTCTATTAAATAAACTTCATTATAATTATTATCTTTTAATTGCTTAATATCACTAAATAAATGTACTGGAAATATAAAGAATATTTTCATTTTTTTTTAATATTATTTAATATTATTCTAATATTTATTTATATTTTTAAATAAAAATATTTATCTTATTTTTTATTAGAAAGAATATATATCTTTTATATTTATAAATGCGTTCAAATAATAATGAAGTAAAAATTAATCAATTAGAAAAAATAATAGCAGATTTATATCTTCAAAAAGCTCAACTTAATATTCAAAAACTAAATACTAATAATATTATTAAAGAAGCTTCTAAAAATGGTACTTTACAAAATAATAATTCTTCTGAAAAATTATTAAATACTCGAAATAGTATTTATAATGATTTAAGAAATACCGTCACTCAAATAGCAAATAAAGAAAATGAATTATCAAAATTAGAACAAACCAATGATTTAAAATATTTGTTTGAAAATTCTTCTAAATCTTCAAAAAAATCTAAAAAAAAATAAAATTATTATTAATTAACATTTGATGATGCTATGTTTGTCGGGACATTAGAATTATTATTTGAACTTGGATAAACAGATGAATTAGAATTAGAACTTAAATACATTTGTGAATTTGAATTAGAATTAGGTGGTACTACTAATTTTGGTAAACCTGATAAATTAATTCTTCTTTCTCTTATATTTTTTAATGGAGCTGTTGGTAAATTATTATTTGTACTATTATACATATGTCTTAAACTACTCAATAAATCTCTTCTAAATTGTATTCTTCTATTCGGTGTTTTAGGTGGTGGTGATTTTGGTGGAGTTTGTGGATATAATTTTTTTGTTAATTTTTTTGAATAATATGGATTATTAATTGGTAATAATTCTGCTTCTCTTTTTCTTTCTCTTTCTTTTCTTCTTTCTACTATTGAGATTGGTTTTGTTGGTGTCTCTACTATTGGTCCAACCAATCTATTTATATTTGGATTTTGTGTTTGATTTATATTTTCTTTTCTAGTTTTCTTTTTTTTAGGATTAAAATTATTAACATTATTTTTTCTACCTCTTTTTTCTTTTAAAACCTCCGGTGATGAATATTTTATTCTTTCTCTTTCAGCTAATCTTCTTCTTTCATTATTCGGTTCCTCCCAATAAACTTCATTTTCAAAATTTGCATTATAATTATTATTTAAATAATTATCTATTGGACCTTTATAATTTCTATAACTCATCTTCTATTATATTATTATCAAAATAATATAATTAAAATTAAAAATAAATTAAATAAATAATTATTAATCCTTCTTAAATGATTCTCTATACATCTCTAATGTACTTTCCCTTAATTCTGCATCAAAATCTACCAATGGTTTAGGATATGTTGTTTTATCTTTCCATTCTCCATGTTTTTCATTCCATTTTAATATCACATCATTTGGTACATCTTTTAATTCTGGTACCCATCTCTTTATATATTCACAATTTGGATCATAATCTTGTGCTTGTTTCCATGGACTAAAGAATCTCCAATAATCTTGTGGATTTTCTCCTGTACCACTACACCATTGATTATTTCCATTATTAACACTTGGATCATAATCAACAAACATCTGTGCATAATATTTTTCAGTCCATCTCCAATCTAATTGTAAAACTTTTACTCCTATACTACAAGTTATTAAACGAGCTCTATTGTGCATATAACCTGTTTCATTCATTTCTCTCATACCAGCATCAACAACAGGAAAACCTGTTTTACCTTCTTTCCATTTTTCATACCATTCTTTATTATTTTTCCATTTAATATCTGCAAATTTTTCATGTTGAGGTTCTCCTTTACTTAATATTTGTGGTAAATAATTAACTAAATAAAAATAAAATTCTCTCCATAATAATTGTTCTATAATACCATTATTTAAACCAACTTTATCACGAAAATCCCAATATACTTCTCTTATTGATATACAACCAAATTTAATATAAGCAGATAAATGTGTAGTATTATAATTTAAATCATTTCTATATTGTTTATAAGCTGTCCATTCTTTAGCATTCTTTAAAATACCTAAAGCTTCATCTCTTCCACCATTAACTAATAATCTTGGATTTTCTTTATAAAATTTATTTATTTTATTATCATCTATTTCAAAATCAAACTTTAATTTTTTAATTAATTTTCCACTTTTATATTTTTTTATAACCGGTTTAGCAGGTGTCATTTTTATACCTACATTTTTAAATGGTGTATATTTTTGATAATATAATCCGTCTTTCTTTACTATCGTTCCCATTGGATAAAGTAAATAATCCTCTGTTTTAATACATTTTATACTTTCTTCTTCACAATATTTTTCTATATCATTATCTCTTTTTTTAGCATAAGGTGTATAATCCATATTAAAATAAATTGAATCATAATTATATTCTTTTTTTATTTTTTTAAGTACTTCAACATTTTCTCCATAAAAATAATATAATCGTGATTTAAATATTCTTTTAAATTCATCACTCAACGATCTTAATGATTCTATCATAAATTGTATAGAATTTGAATTATAATATTCATTCTTATTATCATCTACTTGTTCAGGTGTAAAAATAAATATTGGTACTATCTCTTCACTCTCTTCAAAACATTTTATAAAACCATTATTATCTTGTACCCTAAAATCTCTTCTAAATATAAATATAGATTTACTCATCTTTCTAATTTATCTATTTTATATTTTTTTAAACCCATTTTTCTTTTTATAAAAAAGAAAAATCCGTTTACAGCAAAAAGAAAAATCAATTAATTATTTATTTAAATAGTTCAACTTAAAAAATTAATATTTAATATAAAGATTTTTCTTTTTATAAAAAGAAAAATGATATTAAAAATAACTATAAAAATGGTTTTATTTTTTATTAACTACTTTATACAATATTAGAATTAAAATAACAATAACAACCATAATAAATATATTTGTCATTAATTCTTTTTTCTTTTTTTCTTCACTCTTCTTTTCTACTGCTTTTTCTATCTTTTCAGCTGCTTTTCTAACTACTGGATTTTGATATTGGTCATCTTCTCCTTGATAATAATTTTGAATATATACATCTGGTGTTCCATCTGAGATTGAATATGGGTCATATGGATCAAAGAATCTTGAGCCATAATATGCTGCTGCATCTGGGATTGTATTTACATCAATATATGTATTTCCACCCCATCCTCCATCCCAACCTCCTCCCCATCCATATCCTAAATATCCAGCTGCTGGTATTCCCCACCATGGATTCCATCTTCCTCTACCTCCTCTTCCTGGTCTTCTATTTCCTCCACCACCAGGTCTTCCTCCACCTCCAGGTCTTCTTCCACCACCCCCTCGCATACCTCCTCTCATTCCACCCCCACCTCTCATTCCTCCACCACCTCTCATTCCTCCTCCACCACCACGACCACCGCCTCCTCCACCTCTAAAATGTTCTTCAACTTCCATAGAAGGATAATTATGAGGTTGAGGTATATAGTTATAAGAATTTTGAAAACCTTCAACACCTGGTCCATATTCTAATTCTTTTTTTTTCTTTAAAGTTGCATATTTATCTTCAGATAAATCAATTAAAGGATCATTTCTAATAGGTATATCCCAACGAGAAGTTGCTCCAGTTTCATACATTAAAGAAGGAGAAGGTCTTGTTGGATTATCATGAACATAATAACCATCATTTCCATCATTATATCTATCACCAACAACTTTATTAAAATTATAATCTTCTATTTTTGGTGCTCCATGCATGTTATAATTAGCACTAGGATTAGAGAATTGGTCACAAAAAGGTACATCATTATAACCGGGATTATAAACAGGTGCTCCATTTAATTGAATATAAGCAGTCATTTTTATTTATTCTACTATTTAATCATTTTATTTTTTTTGTTTATGTAAAAGATTATTAATTTAATAATTTTTCTTTAAAAAACACTTTTTTCTTTTTAGGCTTAAAGCTTTAAAAAAATTATTAATTAAATTTTTATTTTTAATTAATTTACTTAAAATAAAAAATATTTTCTTTTTTCCCATGAAAGGCTTTTTTCTTAAAAGAAAAAAAGGGTTTCTTTTATGCCCATGAGTTTAATGATAAACTGTAAGGATTGCTTCTAAATGCATTTAATAATTCAGGATTAATTCTATCAGCTATTGGTTCATTAGGTACTCTATCTCCTCCTTGTGTTATATTACATTGATTCATTTGTGGGATAGAGTTTGATATTACATCAATATTTACACCTCTTTCTTGTATATATCTATTCTGTATATCTCCTATTTTTGATGTTGTTGCATGAATATTACTTGGGTCTATTGTTGTACTTGGTGCCATAGCATTTGGTGTATATCCTCTATCTTGTACATCTCTTACTGATTTCATTGTAGCATTATAAGCATCATTATAACTCATTGGATTTGCTGTATCATTTGTATTACCTACATTACCAGTGTATTCTACGCTAAACATTCTGTTAGTTCCAGGTACTTGTACATCAGTTACTTCATAACCTCCTGAGACGTTCTTATTAGCATTTGTCATATAAGCTACAGATGTTTGTTGACGATGAGTATTAGGAGCATGAACTTCTTTAGATAAATAACCATCATTTCTTTCCATACCTGAAGCTATACCCATAATATTTTCAACAATAGTAGATTCTTTAGTTGTTCTTCTGAGAGCTTCACCAGCTGAAGTATAAGCTCTTCTTTGAGTATTACCAATATAACCATTATTTTCATTCTCTTCAAACATTTCTTTAGTTGTTGTTTTCATTCTATATTCTTCTGGATCATATACTATACCTCTTTCATTTGTTCTTAATTGACCCATATGTTCATTTAATTCAGTTGTTTGTTTTGTTGTTGTCTTTGCTATATCATTTGGGTCATATACTACACCTCTGTTTGGTGCATCAATTTGACCCATATAATCATTATCTTCAGTTGTTTCTTTTGTTGTTGTTTTAGCCACATCATTTGGATCATATACAAAACCTCTTGCTGGTTCTCCTGGTTGTAAGTTACCATTATAAGAATTATTTTCAGTTGTTTGTCTAATAGTATTTCTTGCCTTATCATTTGGATCTTTAACAAAACCTCTTCCTGGTTGTGTTGATTGTAAATTACCATTGTGTTTATTATTTTCAGTTACTTCTTTCATTGTTCTCTTAGCTTTTTGACCATTACGAGCTTCTCCTTTACTTACACTACTGTGAGCATTTAATATTGCTGTTTTACTTCCTGATTCTGTACGAGCATTAGGACGCATTCTTATTGATTTTTTACCATAATCATTTGGTGTATTATCTAATCCTAACATTCCCATAATTGACCATTGTCCTTCTACTGTTGCATTACGAACACTATCTGTTCCATATGTTACTTTATTAGATACTTTGTATTTAGAACGAACAACACCTTTACTTCCATGAACTGGAGCTGCACTATTAACACGTGTTTTTAATTCTGTTGTCTTTCTATTTGTATATTTAAGTACTTGACAAGGTCTTGCAGCTGGAGCTTCTACTGCACCTGTTGTTGTAAAGTATCTTTCAGGAGTATTAACATAGAAAGTATCAGGTCTATTCTTATATAATGTTCCGATTTTACCTGGTTTAGCTACATGAGCTCCTGATATAATTCTACCATAATAGGATATCTTTGGGTCTGTCTTTACTCTTAATTCGTTTGTTGTTTTTGGCATAGCATAATCACGAGCAAGAATATCTCCGTTACCCCTAATTGCTCCTTGACCAGAATTTCCATAACCCGCATTTAGATTGGGTGCTATATACATCTTTTCTACAGGAGTTTCATTACTTCTTGTATTACTTACATAATATCTATCTAACATATAACCATCCAAATTACTTGCTCCATAAACATTTGTCACATTCTTTTGAGGTTCAAAAAATAATCCTTGTTCTTTCTTATGTTGATAAGAATCCATATCACCTGTAAAATTCTCGAAAATTCCTCTTGTGGCATATTCATCAACATTTTGTCTAACATTTGAACCAAAAAATGGTTGTGCATTATTATGTGTAAAAGTATTAGGATCAATCGGATTTCCTGTTAAAGATATACCTTCCCAACCACCCGTTTCAGGTCTAGATTTATTATTTTTAGAATTATTAATACCACTATTTGCAGAAGTTTTTACATCTTGAACATCTAATAAAGCTTCATTATAAGACATTGTTGCATTAAATTCAATTGGAAGTTGTTTATCCGCATAATCTACTTTATTTAAAAAATTAGGATAATTTGGAGGACCTCCAAATACTACGTTTGTTTCTTTAGTATTAAACGACTTTTTATACAATGGTCCACTATTCTTCCATTCATCCTCAAAGATATCATAAGAACGATTAGATTGATAAACATTGTCTCCATTCGGTTTTTTATTTAAAGGTACTTTAGCAAAAAATTTCTTTTTATCTTCTTTTTCTTTAGGATTTGTGGACATGAAAAATCCAGCACCTAAAATTCCTGCTGATAATAAAAGTTCCATTTTTTATTTAAAAATTAAATCTCTATTATATAATATGTTTTTTTAAATTGATGAAAACTCAAAATAATACTTAAATTATTTTAAATAATATCTTTTTTTAAATTTTAATAATAATTAATTTATTCTTTATTATTAGAAAAATGACAAAAAATAAGACTCAAAAACTTATTAATAAGAAAAATATAAAAAATAAAAAAGGTGCTGGATTTTTTAATCGTTTTAAAAAAACAACTGTTCAACAACCTCCTATAAATAATTCTTTTGTAGGAACACCTAATAATCCGACTAATCCTAAATATGAACCTAAATCAGTTAAAAATACTGTTGTAAATTGGCCTCCTAAACCACTAACTCAACAACCTCAAACTACTTTACAACAACCTACAACCACTTTACAACAAACTCCTTTACCTCAAACTACTGAAACAAAAAAAAGTTGGTTTCATTGGGGTAAAAAAAAAGAAGAAAATAAAGGTCAAAGTCAAATAAAATATTATAATGGTGCACAAAATGAAATAAGTAGAAGAATTAATAAACCTATACAATCTATACAATCTATAAAACCAAAACAAAGTTTTTTTTCTTCTTTATTTAAACCTCAATCTTTACCAATTAAACAAAATCAACCAGATCAAACTTTTGAAATTTATTGGGTTCGTCATGCTAATTCTTGTGCTAATATGTTAGAATCTTATGGAGGTAAAGGTATAAAAGATTTTATGTATAGTGTAACACATTTATCAGCTAAAACAAAAAGAGGAACTTATACACCAGACCCTCATATAACTAATTTTGGTATTTCTCATGCTAATTATATATCAAAACAATCTTTTATGCAAGAAATTGAACCAGATATTATTTGTGTATCACAATTATTAAGAACATGGGAAACTGCTTATACATTATTTCCTCATTATTTTTATAAATCTGAAAAAGAATTATATGTTTGTCCATGGATTAATGAAAAAAGAGAAAATATGTTTGGAACAAATTTAGATAATGAACCAGATTTACCCGAGAATACCATTCGAAAATTTAATGAATTCAAAAAATATTTAGTAAAAACTTTTGCTGGAACTTTCAAAGAATCACTATTAACAAAAATTAATTATATTAATCGTGATGGTAATGGTTTACTTCATACTCAAATAAATCAACAAGATTTTATTGAAAATTATAAAACTCCTCAACCAGATTATAATAAGTTTATTGAAAAAATTTTACCTTATTTATACGATCATATTCTTCAAAATAAACCTAATGCTAAAATTGTTATTGTAACACATAGTAAATTTATACAAAAAAATATAACTAAAGTTAAAGATAAAAATTTTCCTACAGTTCAATGTGTGTCGACTAGAATATTAGAAGAAAATAATATGAAAATAACATATTCTGGATATCCTCGTAATTGTGATATTTATAAACAAACTTATAATGCAAAAAAAGAACCAAATAAAAAAAAAATTTTAATTAATCTGAAAAAAGTAGATAAAAATGGAAAAATTATAAATAAAAATAAAAATAAAGAAGAATCTTTTTTAGCAGTACAAGTTAACCCTCCTTCTTTAGACCAAAATTTTGATAAATTTGAACTTTTACCTTTTATAAATCCATTTAAACGGACAAATAATAATATTCTTAATGAATTAAAAGAAAATTGTTATCAATTTTTTACTCAAGAAATGGTATTCGATGTAGATTCAAAAGAGAATATTAATTCATTATTAATTCAAGCTGTAGCTAAAATAATAAGAATTATTGATAATAATAATCAAGAAAATATGATTAATAAGAATAAATATATTAAATATTTATTCTTTAAATTAAAAAATTTTAGTGTTAATCCTAAAATGCAAGTTATTGAACATGCTGAAAATTTTATGCAAAGATTAGAAAATTCAAAAAACTTTCAATCAGGAGTAAATTCTAATAATGTTAATTTTAATATTTATAAAAATTTAATTGATTTTATTATGAATAATCAAATCTTCTGGAACATATCTCTCGGATTATGTAACGACAAAGATAAATCTTATCAAAATAACGTAATTAAATATTTTAAAAGCCATCCTGAATTATACAAAAAAATTATTAATAAAATTAAAGAAAATGTTTATGGAAAAACTCCAGGATTAGAACCATCTAATAATCCTATAATAATGAATAAACTTTTATACGATATATTAACAAAGTTGAATAATGATAATAATGATTTATTTATTAGATTTAACCGTTCTGAATCTATTAATAATAGAATAAATAATCAACAAATTTTACAAACACCTCAAAAACAACCTGTTAATAATTTTAGAAATATAATTGGTGTAGAACCAGCAACAGAAGTAACAGAAATAAGAGAACAAGTTGTAGAACAACCTACAAGAAATAATAATAGGATAGGAGGTAAAATTATATATTATAAAGATTTAGAAGATTATTCTGGATATAAACAATTAGTAAAAAGATATTATTATAAAAGAAATAAACCATCTGATGTTTTCTTTTATTTAGATAAACGTTCATTTGACCGTGAAAATTATCCATTACCTTTTACAAATCCATCAATACCAAAACACAATTTAAATACCTCAAGTATTGTAAATGAAGTTATTCTAGAAGGAAATATAAAAACAATTGATGATTTTATAAAAAATAAAAATACTTCAAGAAATATTGAATTGAATAATTTAACACCTCGTATAGTACCTATAGAGAATGTAAATGAAATATAATAGTACTAGAAATACATTTAATAGAAGTACTAATAATGGAAGAAGATTAGTTAGAACACCTAATCCCAATAATAGATTAGGAAATCCATCAAATCTAACAAATCTTTAATTAAATTCTCATTAATTCTCCTCGACCACTATGTATCCATCTTATCTCTGCGTGATATATTAATGTCAATAATCCCATTATTAACCACATATTTCTTCCATCCTTTAAATTTTCACATTGTGTTGTTGCAGTATGATAATAATAAATAACAATTGGCCATAAATATATCATTCGAATAAATATTAAATATAATAATCTAAATCTTACACACATCTTCATTAATTCTTTTGGTCCTTTTTCCATAAATATTAATTTTAAACCAGATACAATACTCATACCTTCACTTACACAAATTAAAGAACTAATACCATAAAGACCATAATTTTCAATTAATTTTAAACTAGTTATAGCTAATAAATGGTGAAAAAGTAAATCTTTTCTAATTCTTTTTTCAATTTTTAAATATTTTTGATAAAACAAAATTATTGTATCAAATACAAAATAACCCAAAAATTGATAATGTAAATTTTTATAATTTGTTAATCGCGCTTCATCAGTTAAACAAACATCAGACCAAACATCACCTAAATATTTTGTACCTTGAATACAAAAATAAGAACACATTAAAGACCTCATCATATTAACACTATATTTTTGGTATAATTGAGTTTCAATTGGATAATATAAAGTAAAAAATAAATGAAAACAAATTAAATAAAATCCCATTTCCATCATCGTTAAATAAAATGCTATTGGATACATCTTTATTTTATTTTTATTCTAATTATTATTTACTTATAATAATTATTTATCTAAAAACACGAATAAAAAAATAATTAATTTAATTCTTTTTCTATTTTTATTGCCATCGTCTCATTCGGGTGTTCTGATGATTGATTATCTTCTGGATATGTTTTTGTATCTTCTAATCCATTAGCTCCTTCTTTATATACTGTTTTCATCTCTTTTCCTTTTGAATTTCTATAAATATATTCATCTGTGTCCGGATTTGCTCTAATTCTATCATCTACATCCCTTCTTCTTATTCTCACAAAGCCATATTGTTGTTTATATTTTTCTAAATCTTCCGGATATTCTTTCTGATATAAATGTACTTTTTCATGTATTAATGTCCCTATTAATGATTTATCATTTTGTTTTATTGTATTCTCTCCTAACATAACAACATCAGAACGAGTGTGTGGTAAACCATCCTCATAATCTTTACCTTTCGTATATCCTATCTTCCATTTAATATTTGCCGCTTTATTTCCATCAAACCAATCATATTTAATTTTTTTCAATTTATTATCAGCTTCATTTATTAATTTAATTAATCTCTCTTTTTCACTATTTTTTAATTCATTTATTGAATTGCTTTTTAATATTTTTGTTAAATATTCATTAACATCTTTAACATCTCTAACTTTCCAATCATAAATAGTAAATGAAGCAAAGTAGCCGTCTTTATCATCTTTTAATAACTCTTTCACTTCACTTTCGTCCAAAAATTCTATTTTACCAAAATTATTATTTTCATAATTTTCCCTATTCTCTATCTTAAAATTAAACATCGATAACATTCCTATTATTATAACTATTAATACAAATATACCTATAAAAAATATTGTTTCCATATCAATTCTATTATTTATAAATATCTTTTATAAATATTATTAAAAAAATCATTTAATTATTTTTTACCAAATAAATTTAAATAATTGTTCTTAAATCACGTGGAAGTTGTTCAATTCTAGTGTTAAATGTTCTCTCAATATATCCTAATATATTCTTCTCTTTTCTTGTCACAAAATTAATTGCTACACCTTCACGACCATAACGACCACTACGACCAATTCTATGAATATAAGTTTGTGTGTATTTTGGCATATCAAAATTAATTACTAATGAGATTGTTTGAATATCAATACCTCGAGCCATTAAATCTGTTGTGATTAATATACGAATCTTACCATTTCTAAATTGGTCCATAATCTCCTTTCTTTCATTTTGCATTAAATCACCATGATTAATTCCTGCTGTATATCCATTCTCCTCTAAAAACTTCTTCAATTCATCTGCTCTGTATTTCTTATTACAATAAACAATACATTGACCAATAGACATGTTACGATAAATATCAAGTAAACAATGCATCTTTTGTTGTTCATCTAATGATACATAAAATTGTTTAATCTCGTCTAATGTTAATTCCTCATTTCTTACTAAAATTGATACATAATCCTCTCTTAAAATATTCTTAACTACCATTGTCATCTCTTGTGGGATTGTAGCTGATGAAAGAACAATTTGACACTCTTTTGTAAGATTTTGTATAATGTATTTAATTTGTTTCCTGAATCCACTCGATAGTACCTCATCTGCTTCATCAATAATAAATAATTTAACATCATTACTATTTATTATACCCTTTTGGATTAAATCACAAACTCTTCCAGGTGTTCCAACAATAATTTGTTGAAGAATGTCACTACTCATATATCTTGATGTTAAATCTCCTCCAACACATAAATTTGATGTTACTCCGCAAAATTTACTAATACTTTTAAAAACATTATAAATTTGGTCAGATAAATCTTTTGTGTTAGAGATTACAATTGCTTGTGTTCTTGGATCAGCAAAATCAATTCTTTGAAGCATACCAATCAAAAATGTTGCTGTTTTACCTGAACCTGAATGTGATTGTAAAACTAAATCTTTACCATCTGCTATAGGTTTAATACCAATTCGTTGAATTGGTGATGGACGGTCAAACCCATAACTGTAAATACCATTTAATATTTCCTTTTTTAACCCTAATCTTTCATCATCAAATTTATCCACGAATGGATATTCTTCACTTATAACATAATTTTCAAAATATGTTTTTCCGGCTTTTATTTCTTCTGACATTTTTTTATTCTTAACTATATTTTTATTTTTTTGAATTTCTTTAAACCCCTTTTAAGATCTTTTTTTCTTTTTATAAAAAAGAAAAAAAGGATCGCAAAAAAAGAAAAATTAATTATTTATTTAATTTAAAAAAACCCCTTTTCTTTTTTATTCAAAAAAAGATGCAACTTTGTTGCCTTGGTCGCCGCTAAAGCGGATATGAAAGCCGTTTACGGGGAAAGAAAAAAAACCTCATAAATTCAACTTAAATAAAATTAATAATAAAAAAGATAATTAATTATTTATTTATTTAAAATAATTCAATTTAAAAAAAATAAATTTTTAATTATTTTTTCTTTTCCCGTAAACGGCTTTTCTTTTTTTTTTAAAAAGAAAAGGGGTTTTAGGAGATTCGTAAAGAACCTAGGTTCTTTACCCGCAGACATCATATTGATAAAGAGGAGTAGTAGGATTGGCAGGTACTGATTTAGTTAATTGAGGAGGTTGTTGTTTAGCTTGAGGATTCATGTTATTAACTTTAGGGTTAGATACAATAGGGCGATGATTATCTTTCATAACAGTTTGAGTGCAAACATTTTGTTCACCTGGGAAGAAAACATTATTTTGGGGATTCCAATAAAGAATATCAAATCTATTCCATCCTGTTCCACGAAGATTTGAAGCAGGATTATTTAAACGAGTATCATCTACAGGGAAATGACATCTGGGAAAATTAACTAGATTATTGTCTCCGGGTCTATTCCAAGTATTTCTTAAACCACTTTCATTACATCCTTGTGATACACCTTGTCCACAAGGTTCACCGGTAGAACAAGAATTAGAATCACAACGAGGAGAATATTTTTCGAGAGAACAACGATTAGAAGGTTTATTAAGATTTAAAAGTTCAGATTCAACATCAACAGGTCCACTATAGAATCTCCAATCTACATGACTATTAATAGATACACCCATTTTTTGATTTTGAATCCAAGGATTATCATTTAAACAAAGGTTGCATTGAATAGGGGTATCCATTTGATATCTTCCAGGACCAGTTGTTAAATTATTATATTGTTTAGTTTCACATTTATCATATTTTAAACGATTAAAAGACATCTTAAATAATTCTTTACTTATACTTTTTAAATAGAAAATATTTTCAACATTTAATTTTTAAATTAATTTTTATTTTTTAAATTAATTATTTCATTAAAAAGGTTTTAAACACTTCAAAAATTAAAACAACTAAGAAAAACTTGAATTATCATTTATTTATATTTTTCTTTATTTTCAATCATATTATTCTCTTTTTTTTTATATTTTCTTAAATTAATTTCTTAACTATAATTATAAGAATAATAAATAAAATGAGTTCCAATCGCCTTTGTTATGACAGTTGTGCTTATCAAACAAAATTACAACAAAGCACTTCCCCCTTAGATTATGCTTTATATGCCGGTAAATTTGAAAATGTTGGTAAATGTCGTATTGAATTCGGTACTGTTGGAGGAAATGCTGTTTCTCTTTATGCGGGAAATCTCGTAGATCTTGAATCAGATCTTAGAGGACAAACCAGACTCAATTCTCAATGTCCTGCTACTAAATTTAATCCTGCTAAAACTGCTCCTATGAATCTTCATCATCAACCTTCTTGTCAAATGCAATATTTCCCTAAAGTTGATGTTCAAGGAAATATGGGTGGAAAACAATGTAATTATGCAAAATGGAATTAAATTAATAAAAAATTAATTTAAATTAGTATTTTTTATAAAAAGTATTTAAATAAATAAATGTTTATTTAAAATTAATTTTGGTTTAATTAAAAAAAAAAATATTTAATTATGATTTAAAGAAAAGAAAATTAAAATGCATTCAATGCGCCCAATGTCTAAAAAAAATAAAAATAAAAATCATAATTTAAATCAAATAATGAATCAAGCTTCGCTTAATAGCCGCAGCTTTGCTGACGTCTCACGGACACATCTTTCTGCGCAAAGCGCCAAGAAAGATGACATGCAAAATAATAATTCTAATTCTTCAATACCAATTCAAATAAATGAATTATTATCTACTAATTTAAAAAAATCATATGAAGAAAAAAGAAAACAATTCATTGATTTTCTATCTAAAGTAGAAAAAGATATGAAAGAAAATGCTTTTAATCTTCAAAATACTATCGAAGATGAAGATAATCATCGTTTAATTGTTCTTCAAAATATTAAAAATATGATTCAAGAAGGTGATAAAATGTATGCTTCTAAAAAAGAATCAACACCTTTCAGAACTATGATTTTAAATTTTGAAGATGAAGAAAATTTTAATCAAATTTATCGTAAAAAAAGAATTTGTTTAGATGGACAAATTCGTGATGATCCTTTTGAATATATTGAATATTTATTTCAAGATAATACTAATAAAGAAATTTTAAATAAAATACTTAAATATGGTTCTATTTTACAAGAATTTAAATGGGAAAAAAGAGAATCAAAATTAAGAGATTTTTATCTTAAACAAATACAAAATGAATATCCCGAATTTAGTGAATCTATTGGATTCTACCATCTACGCATTTTTATCCCTATTCACTTTTTAACTATTTATGCTTCTCTCAAATTATAATTTTTTTATTTTTTATTTTTATTTTGAGTTTTCTATAATGTTAATGGAAAATATCTTTCTCTTTCCAATTTTGTTGTAAAATGAAAAGTCAAAAACATATTTGTACATTGTACTTTTTGTGCCAATTTTCTATGAAAACCATTCTGATATGATATTAATACATCTCCTTTCTCTCCATGGAAAATCTTTGATTGTGATGGTTTAATATTTTTTTTATTTCTATGTGTATTTTCCATGAATACAGGTGGACCCGAATAATCATCTCTAATATCACTTAAATATATTGTAAATTTAATATTTTTCTCATTTCCTCCATCAAAATGAAAACTCATCGGATTTTGTACATTACTATGTATTTGTAAATTTACTCTTGTTAATTTCCATTCAATACCTGTTGTTTTTAATAATAACATATTCATTAAATTTAAATCAAAATAACTTCTTATTTGTGTAAATAATTTATCCGCATTATATATATCTACTACTCCTACATCTGTCATTCTATTATATGTTCCTCTATTATCTATAACTGGTACAAAATAATGTTGTATTTGTTGAAAATTAGTTAATGTACCATATGTATTATTTACATAATATCTATGTAAAGGTACATCTTGACGTTTTTGAAGATGACTGTAAATACCTTCCATTTGCATAAATTGATTTACCTCAAAATTTAATCTATCTATAACATCCTTCTGAAAAATACTCTTCAAAAATAAATATCCTTTAGATTCTAATCCTATCTTTTCAATTGGTGGTGGCATTGGTGTTTCCTCAAAACTTTGAACATCTTCTTGTTGTGTATTAAATGATGGAGGTTCTTGCCAATTTTTTTTATTACATTCTTCAAAATAATTTTGTTCTTCTTTATTTTTAAAATATTTTTTATTATAATTATTTTCATTATCATCATTATCATCATAATTATCATTATAGTTTTCCAATTCGTCTTTCAAATTAAAATTACTTTCTTTAAATACATGTTGTTCTGAATCATGTTCTTCAGAATCATGTTCTAATTCATCATCATTATTTTGTTTTTCATTTACATAATTTTGTTCCTCATTATATTCTTCATCAAAATTATGATTTTCTAATAATTCTTGGAGTGATTCTAAATTATCCATTTTTGTTTTATTTATTATTTACTATTTTCTTTAAATCATTTTTTTTATATTAATTTTTACTTACTTAATAAATATTAATTATTTATTAATTCTATTTAAAAAAAATTAATTAGTATTCTCTCCAAATAAATTCATTATTAAAATAAATTAATTTTAACTTTTTTGTTTCAATATATTCAATTGGTATTGGATTATTTTTATTAAATTCTAATAATTCTTTATTTAAATTATCTTCAAAGTTTTCATTTGTCCATTCTTCAGTATTTATTTCTAATAAACAATAATCTTCATTATTATCACTATTCGGTATTATATATTGAATTCGATAGATTTTATCCATTTTATTTATAATTTAAAATATTTATTTATTTAAATATTTTCGCATTAAAAAATTAATTAATTTTTATTTTCAATTTATTTATTTCCAGGACAGGATTTTAAATAATCAATATTTCTAATTACACTTCTAGTACTCATACCTCCTCTTACCCAATATTCTGGTATAATATGGTCTGTATTTTGTACATTATCTTTAATACATGGGATTAAAGGTATAAAGTTATCAATACTGACTCCGGATAATGAACCAGCAGCTTTATTTGAACGTGTCACTTGACCATACAATAATTTTGAAGATAAATCAGGGTTTTTTAAAGTTGATTGACCTTGAGCTAAGAAAGGAGCACCTGGGAAAAGACGAGTATCTAATTGACTTCTATGTCCATCATGTGTCATTAAACCATTTCTTAAAGTTGTTCCTACATTAACAAATTGACCTTTATTATCTAAATTATTTGATTCCATAGTTCCTAAAATTTGTGATTTTTTGATATATTGTTCTCTTCCACCATTAGGTTTTGATTGCATTAATAAAGGGTCAAAAGAATGTTGATAAATTCTATTATTTACAGTAGTATTAAAATCAGTTACACAACGGTCATAAAATAAAGATGATTGATTATTAATATTTAACATTTCATGATTTGAATTCATTTTTTATTTTTTTATATTCTTAATCTTTTATAAGATTTTTATTTTACTTCTTTTTTCCATAATTTTATTTCTTTAAAATTATTATTTTTATCTAAAAAAATTATTATTTTTCTTTATTTATTATTTATTATTATTTATTATTATTTAATATTTATTAATATTTTTGAACTATACCATCATAAGGATTAGTAGTAGATATTGAAGGGAACTCTGGCATAACAATTTGTCCAACACTACAATATTTAGTATCTTCTTTACATGTGGGTCCAGTGTTATAACACCATTTTGCGAAAGATGTTTGTTCATTTGGTATTTGTGTAGAAGGCATTTGATAATAATAAAATTGACCATTGTTTTTATTATAAACATCACTTACATCGCGATATAAATTATATTGAAATTTTTCTTCTACTTTATCTTTCATTTGTGGGTCATTCCAAATTCTTGGTGCAGAAGGTTTTGTTTTATCATCTGTTATTAAATTAATATTCATAAATGGATTATTTACTGTTGGTTCAATCTTTTCTTTATGTTCATCATTAAATACTTTTTCATTTATATCATTCTGTTCAGAACCTTTCAATGAATTTAAAAATAATTCTACATTATCTTTCTGTGTTTTATAAATAAATACTGTAAATGCCATAATTAAAATCATAATAAAAAAATAATGATAATTCTTTGTAAATAAATATAATACTAAACTTAAAATTATTGATAATCTTGTCATAGCATTTAATTTTTCAACTAATGTCATATCATATGTCGGAAAAAAATGTGCTATCTTATTTTTTGCAAATAATATTTTAAAATCATCTAACCAAAAAGGGTCACTTATAATACCAATACTTTTTGTAGTATTCTCTGTTAAATTTCCTTCAACATATTTACTATTTTCCATTTTTATATTATTATAAATACTCTAAATTATTATAAGAATTTTTTATTTTCATTTTTGCGCTTTTTCTTTATCAAAATATATATTTTTCAAATATTATTCCATTTACTTCTTCTTATTTGTTTTCTTTGTTTGTGTATTAGATTGTTGTTGATTCTTTTCTTCTACTACATTCTTCATCGACTCTCCTAATGTTTGATTTAAATTCTCAAAAATACCTGCAAATTGAGATAAATCTGGCATTGGTGGTTGACCATTTTCTCCTGTTCCTTGCATACCTTGTGCCATATTTTGGAACATTGACATTGGGTCCATACCAGTCATTTTAGTTAAACCACCTAATAGACCACTAGTTTCATTAATAAGTTCTTTTTCATCAAAATTATTTTGTTGCATTGCTTCTTGAACATTAGTCATTACAAAATTTAGGAGATTACCAAGACCACCTTGTTCAGGATTTGAAAGTGATGAAAGAAGTTGTGATGGGTCATTAAGCATTGGGAATTCATCAGGATTGATTTTATCACTGATAGATTTAGCGAGTTGTGCTATTTTTGTATTTTCAAGTCCTTTCATGAATTGTTGTTCGAAAGGATTGCCATCACTATTTGATTTTTTCTTATCTTTTTTAGAAGATTTAGAGTTTGATTTTTTATCATCATCACTATCAGATTCACTACTAAAAGAAACATTAGCTTCATCAAAATTTAAAGCAGGAGCTGCATCATCAAGAATTGATTCAGCATAATCAATTGATACTAACATTTTACTATAAAATTTAGAATCATTGAGATTTTTCTTAACAAATTCAACAAATTCAGGGAAAAATACCATATCACCATTATCATTTGTTGTTGTGAAAAGTTTAAAAATTGATACTAATTGTGTGAAAATATATTCTCTCATCTTTTCATTTGATTCTTTGAGAATAACTTTCATAGGAGCTTTACCAATGAGACGACTCACTTTTTGTTTTTCAACTTTACCACTCTTCTTCTTAATTTTATCAACTTGATATAAGAAAAAATCAACATTTCCATCCTTGACTTCCTCTAAACAATATAAAAAGTTATCACACATATTATATACTATTTGGTCATTATTCTCTTGCATTCTCTCTTGAAAATTACGAATACCTGCTTCAAATGCTCCTGCTAAATCATGATGATGTTTAAATTTCTCTTGAACATTCTTACATAATTCAAGATATTTTTCTGAAGCTACTACTAATGCTTCTGTATAAGTAAGAACTGTTTTAACTTCAGTTTGTTGAAGTTCTTGAGTTGTTGTTGAAGGTACTGATTCTTGAAGACTCATTTTTATGATTTTATATAATTATCTTTTTATATCGATTTTATTTATAACTTATTTCCGCATTACATATTTTCCTTATTTTTATTTTAAACTTCTTTTTCTTTAAGTTAAAAATTCAATTTAAAGAAAATTGAAAATTGAAAAAAAATAATAATTTAAAAAATAATTATTATTTAATTAGATTTTTATAAAAAACTAATGTAAAAATAGAAAAAGATAATTTTTAAAATACAAATGTCAAAAAAATCTACAAAAGTTAAATCTAAAAATAAATCAAATAATAATATTAAACAAAATTCAAAAGTAAAAAATAAAAAAATTGTTAATAAAACAGATTCTAAAGTTAATAAAAAATCAATTAAAGTAAAAGCTAAAAAAGAAGATAATAAAAAGAAAGATAATAAAAAAGATAATAATAAAAAAGAAGAAAAGAAATATAATAAAAAAGAAGAATTATCAAATTTAGATAATGAAGATAATAATGAAAATGAAGTAAATTTATCAGATATTCATAAAGAATCTGGTAAAATAGATTTTGATAAAATTCTTGAGAAATGCTTGAAAGGTAAAGATTTAATGAGTTCATCTTTAAATGCTAATGAAAAAAAGAAATTAAATGAAGAATATGATAATTCTTTCGGTGAGATTCTTAAATTCAGAGATAATATGACTAAAAGTGATATAGAATCTATTGATACAATTGTATATCACAATGAAAATAATGATGGGATGTTCGGAGCCGCCGTTGCATATCATTTTTATTGCGAATTATATAAAAATAATAGTAATAAATTAAATAATTTTAAAATAATTCCAGATAAACCTAAAAAAGGTTTTGGTTATATGTCAATTCATCCTTCTCAAGAAAATTTATACAAAGATAGAAATGTTTTAATAATAGATATAGATTATGCACCTGAATATATTAAATCAATGCAAAAAATTGCTAAAAATGTATTTATTATCGACGACCATCATGCTCATAATGTTGTTCAAACAAATAAAATTTTTATAGGTTCTAACCATGCAGCATGTGCAAATGTTTTTAAATTTTTTTATCCAAAGGAAAAAGTACCTCAATTAATAAAAATTGTTGATATATCTGATAGCAAATTAGGTTTAGGTAAATATACAAATTATATGAATTTATTTACTTTATATATTGGTCACAGATTTACACATAATAAACAATTTTTAAGAAAAGACCCCAAAGAAATACTTAAGACTATTTGGGAAGTTATTGAAAATGGAAATCCAAGTGCATTTATTATAGCTGGTCATTATATGGATGAAGTTTCTGAATCATTGAAAGAACAAATTGCAATTAATGCAAAACCCGCAAGCTTTCAAGGGTATAACGTTGGTGTTCTTAATTTTAATGCTCCTGGTTTGGTTAAACCAACGGGTAGACAAATAAATACCAATTTTGAGAAAAAAGGAACACCAATAGACTTCGCTGTACTATGGGGGTACGAATACACAAAAAACGCATACAGTATAACTTTAATAGACGATCACAAACCCACATCAACAATTAATTTGAAAGAATTAGCTGAAAAAATAGCAAGAGCCACTGGTAGTAAACATGGTTCAGGAGGCCATGCTCACGAAGCGCACCTTTATTTGGATAGAAAACCAGGACAAGATATTTGGGATTTATTTTCAAAAAAAATAATTTAAATTTTTTATTTTCTTTCCACTATGTTCAAATTGAATATTATTTTTTAATTTTAGTTAAAAATTAAAAAACTTAAAAAAATCTAATCTTTAAAAAATTTAATTAGCTGTAGTTTTTTCTTTTTGATACTTTTCTGATAAAATAACAAAGACTTTGAAATACTTCCAAGCTATTGCTTTATTATCTTCTGACATTTTATTCATCCAAATATCAGCCATAACATTTGCAAATTTCATTAA
>JACCDX011470532.1_pt1 | contig 101454 bp, 134 predicted proteins | sample 7449681 | NCBI WGS metagenome assembly JACCDX01 (sample SAMN15323450, study PRJNA562643) | freshwater metagenome | isolation source: river surface water | place: USA:Blue River Watershed | collected 2017-08-18
CGCACCCATCTGCTCGGAATACTTCGCCATCTTTTTGGTACGGTGGTTTGTGCTGTATGGGGATACGTGCGGGTCTTGTTGACCCTGTGCACTGAACTCCGTTTTTTTATCTCGGCTGTGTGTTAATCTTCGCCTTAGCTTGGTACGCGAGAGCACCAATTCCACCTAGGATACCCACGACAGAAACAACAATCATGAATATCAAGAAGTTTCTGGATCCTTTCCTGAGATCGCTATCTTCCCAGAATGTTTTGTTCTTCGAGTAGCACTCGAGACCAATTGCCGCCGTCGCGATAAGAAAGACAGATATCAATACGACAAGTAACTGAGAATACATTTTTTATAATATACGAAAATAATATTTTCATTTTTCCGACGTATCAACATCAGAGTCGTCGTCATCAAGAATCATAAACTGTTTCATAAAATCTATGTAGAGTTCATCGGCAATCTGTGCGTACTTTTTGCACTGTTTAGATTTTGGTCCGTTAAAGCTACAGTACAGCATTGCATTCTGTTCAGCACGTCGGACATCTGCTATGGTCACGATATGCGGAAGAGAAAACATGTGTTTTTAACAAATATGGGTATTTTTTTATCTTCGGCGTCGAACGTCGTCACGGGTAGTCCGCCTCGAAACTGTGAATCGTGTCGATTCTACAACGGTGCTGGTGCGTGCACTCGCTTCTACAAGATCGAACCTGATGGACACTACAATTACAACAGTGCAGTCTACGTTAGGAAACACGTGTGCAAAGGAACATATTATCTCAAGAATTCTTCTTCAAAACATACACAGTAAACCGACCAACTTTAAGTGGAGAGACCTCGTAAATCGGACTGAGACTCTTCTTCTTTCGAGTCGTCGCACTCGGTTTGTACTTGCGTAAGTTCTGACCGTTCTTCGTCTTGTGTGGCATTTTACTTAGTGCTACTATTATAAAAAACTCACTCTTCTAGTACGAATCTCTTTATCATTATCGGGTCATCATCTTCAAGATGTTTAAAAAACTTCAGCTGCAACGACTTATTAACAAAGTAAATCTGTGCAAAGTTTTCACCCTTTTCAAAATCGCCCACGTCTCTCAAGAGTCTACAAAAACTATACACGTCGAACGTATCGTACCTGTGCAGATCGTACCACAAAAATATGTCCAAGAAGGCCATCTCTTATTGTTACACGCACTTGTTTTTTAGACTCGCCCGATATAGTACACACCCTTGTTGTGCTCCTCCGGAAACTCTACGAAGAACGGAACCTTGCACCCGTTGTACAGCTTTGCAATCTTCTTCATGGACTCGTTCGTAAACTCGCGCAGAGTCGCGAACGACTTTTCGAACTTGTCATCGTCTATGTCGTGCATAAGAGTCCTGAGAGTCTCAGCCCCGGCGACCACGCACGTGTTCAGAACCTGCAGAATCTCGCGCTTCTTCTCGGTCTCCTTCTCGCGCTTCTGCAGAGTCTTCTTGAATTGGTCTTCCGTGATCTCGTTAGTCAGGTACTTGATTCTGAGATCGCGATTGTTCGCGACATTGTCCGTGCGATAGTTTCCAAACTCGATTTGCTCGATGTGAATCAGGTTCCTCAGTGCACCCATGACTATCGGGTCCTTCCTGAATGCACGCATCTCCCACTCGGTCGGTACTCCGCCACACGGAATGTCCCCGACTTCGCGGCGCGCGGCTGCGCCATCGCCACCAGTCCTGCGGAGGTACTCGTAATAGTGCGGGTTGTGGATCCGGCCGTGCACAATCTCACCCGTGCGCCACGAGAAGGCCGTGTGGCACTGCGTGCAGTACATCTGATCACACCCGTCAATCTTGTGAATCGCCGTCTTGCAGCTAGGACAGTTCTTCGTGTCCCGCTTGAGGAGCTTCACGCTCTCGACCGTGTCCGGGTTGCACTCGTGTTCCTTACCCGAAGCAATTGATTCGTCGACCACCTCGTGACAATCCTTGCACACGTGCACATCACACACTTCACATATCATGCTCACCGAGTTCACAAAACCGCGGCACCCTTCGGCCGGACACTTGATGGTCAAATGTGCAACCTTCGCATTCAGTGTAGCCGTATTGCTCAAAGATGACTGAAGATAATACTTCTGACGCTTGAGTTCCTTGAGCTTCTTCTGAAGCTCGTAAATCTCCTTGTTCACTTTATCCAGATCCTTCTTCGCAGTTGCGAGAGGCTGTGTCTCAGGCAGGAGTGCCTTTTCCGTCTCAAACAGATCACGCTCACGCTTCGCCTTGTACTCCCTCGTGAGAAACACCTTACTGAAGTTGTTCGCAAGAACCTCACGAGTCCACGGCTTCTTACAGTTCATACACGCCGGGTTGATGGTACTCTCGAGAATGTACCTCGACGCGCATGACTTGCATGTCACAAAGTCACAAAAGTGACACGTGACCGTAGTCCGCTTGGTGATCCGCTCGCAGCAGACAGAGCAATCCATGTTGAGAGTTGTTGTGTGTCAGTTCGTATGAATAGTACTACGCTCTGTGGCAGTCCTTGTGCACAAAACTCAAATTTTTATTGTGTGCCTGTACACAAATATGAACAAGCTCCCGAACGAGCTCGTCATGGAACTTACGAAACGCCAATACGGGATAAAACCCATGAACATTGCAAGTCTCGCGAGAACATCGAAACGGTACCGGAACGTTCTCGCTCCGCTCCTGAGAAAACTCATGAATGTCCGTAACATGTACGTCGCTCTTCCTCGTACGCGCACCGGGTCTCTCGTTCCCCTTAGGAAGAATGATATGAAGAGACTGTGGAGAGATCCGAACACGACTCTCATGGTGGTTGCACCTGCGAACGTTTCTTCTATAAATTACGGACTGCGCAAGAACGCTCTCAGATCACTGAAGAATACGAGAAAGACGAACGTGGTACGTCACGAAGGTGGAACGACATTCTTCGTTCCTAACGGTACCAGTTACACACTGAGACCGAACGGTAACCTCGTATCGCACAGAGGGATGCGAAACAGAGTCCTATACAAGAATGTGAGACACTCGAACATATTTACTGCATAAGACCCATTCCAGACATAGTTCCTGTAGTTGTGTTCATAGTGTTACTGAATGGAGTAATAACTGTTCCACCACTGGGCATGGGACCAGGGGTCGTGGGACCAGGGGTCGTGGGACCAGGGGTCGTGGGACCAGGGGTCGTGGGTCTATTCAGCATCAAACTTCTACCCATATAACTGAGCTGAATCATTGTGTAATTTTCGTCTACGGTCATATAAACAGCTGAATTATCTGTCATGATCATAACTCCTTGTACGGACGTTATTGTGTACGATTCACCTTGCATGGGGTTACTCGTTTTATAAAGGACGAAAGCGGTTCCATTTTCAGAAAATTCGACTCTGAATTCAGAGTTACTGAACATCATCCGACCCAGTCTACTAACATCTATTGACTGTGGCCGAGGCGACGAAGCCGGTGGAGTGATCGGAGGTTGCGGTTGAGGCTGTGTTGGACTCGGTTGCGGGGACGGAGTCGTCGAATACAAATCATACGTCATATTACCAAACGTAAACTTGACGAGAGGAGTTTTGGTTAAGAGAGTATTAATATTGGTCAGGAACGTCATTCTAACGGTAGTAGTTCCTGCAGTACCAGTGACAACAACGTCACCGGTAGAAGTGGTTGTTTGAGAAGTTGAAATGTTAATTGTACCCGTTCTCGTACCACCCATAGTGTACGTAGCTGTAGATGGACTAGTGAACCGGACACTAACCCGAAGATCAGTCGTAGTAAAACTCTTTCCTTGAAGTTTAGCAAAATCAACCATAGGTGCCGCTAAACACATACCAGAGGCTGCATCGAATCTGCTTCCTGTAGGACATCCTGTTGGCTGGAACATACATTGACCAGTCTTCTGGGAAAACGTAGCGCCTTTGAACTTCGCACACGCGAAATAGTCCATTTTTTATAACTAAGAAAGATTAAAAGTTCCAAAGTATGAACCCTTGTGATAATATGAAAGAGTTCCCGTAGTCACTTCAAGTACTATGTTCGAATAGAATGCCTGCGTGGAAAGAAGTACACAATCCGTGAATGTAATCTTTCCAAACTTACCAATCGTAAACGTATCATATTCGAACACATTACCGAACCTGTTCACCATTTTTCTTTTTTTGAGTTTTATATTTTAAATACATGCCCCCATAGACGTTCCATAGTCCAAGGATTGATTACATCTTCTTCATATTCATTGAAATCAGATTCTTTATTCAGCATTGCATGAAGTCGTTTCCAAAATTCATACGAATGTTGAAGAATACAATTTTTATGCACCGTATGTTGTGCACCAGGTGTAAACACTATATATGGAAACTCCCATTTTTTTCCAAGTATATTTTCGTAATGTTCTTTAACAGGTTGTCCGTACATTCCGATAGGCTCTGTGTGTCCCTTTCCGGAGACGTATGTCGCACAATTCGCTACGGGATTTATACAAATGTCTCCGTGATCAAAAGGATTGCCCTGTAAAAAAACAGTGTATTCACTCAAAGTATCATAATGCTCTACAATGTACCTCGCGAACGTCTCTGCTTCTCTCCCAATGTTTGGTATATCCCCCGATGGTGATTTATCATACACTTTGATTTTATAGCCTTCTTCTTCATACTTCTTTAACCATGATATGTCTTCATTGTACTTTGCGATGACGAGTGTAGTCATTAAACAAACACTACAAAAAAGTCCATGCGCTGGCGCGGAGTGAGCGAGCGCCACTTACGGTGTACACCCCACCCCTCGAGAACAGACCGATTATTAAAAAACTGTTCCTCGAGATCGATCAAAAGCCACTCGAGCGCCTCTTCGCCGTTGTAAAAGTTCATGTACTGTTCCATGATTCCTTCGAGCATCATGAGTGTCTTGACCTCCTCTGCAAATGGGTGAACACCCTTGCTCTTTACGGACTCGCAACAGATCCTGTTCACGAGCTCATCGGGGAGGTTCTGCCAGATGTTCGGGTCCATTTTTGTCCAAAGACGTGTCTTTGTCCAGAAGTGTACTTCTGTCCAGAAGCCATGCTTCTGTTATCGTCCCTGTACACAGAACCTAGTGAAAAATGTGCCAGTAGTGTTCGGACGTCGCAAATCCGCGAGTTCCCACGACTTCGTACCCGCAATGAATCACGCCATTCTTAACATGGTACGTACCCGAAGGACCTTGGATGGGCTCGAGCTTCAGAGCCGCGAGAGCCTTTGCGTACGCAGTACCGTCGTCCATATGTGTTTCCTTTTTTTCGCTCGTAAGTCTTAAATGCTGTACGAGATCGTACCGCACCTGTACCTCGCAAGTTACGTAGATGCAAAGGAGGCTGCTGGAAAGAACATGTTCATTATCAACTGTACCAAGGACCTTCCTATGATTCAGACGAGCGGCGGGGGAACTCGTCTGTACGTCGACGATCACCCGTCGTCAGACGAGACGATGACACAGTTGCTTCCAGTCATGGTCAAGTACATCGAAGATCACGTCTCAAAGAATCACGACGTCGTCGTTCACTGTTTTGCGGGTCAGCAGAGGAGTGCCGCTGTCGTTGCGGCGTACCTCATGAAGACTCGAGGTATGTCCGTAGACCAAGCTGTCGAGTACATAAAGAGCAAAAAACCGGACGCATTCTTGGGCGGGGTCCACTTTTACAATTCTCTTGTTCGACAGTAACAATGATGAAATCAGTCTACGAGTCCGCGCTCAGATCCAAGTACGCCTACATGGATCCGGACGAGATTCACAAGAATATTCCTGATGCCGAATTCATATCCAGCGAGGAAGAGGACACCCAGGTGTACTTCTGGAGAGGCGACGACAACACCGTGTACATCACGTTCAGAGGTACGTCGAGTCTCAAGGATGCGATGATTGATCTGAACCTGTCCAGGTACAGGATAAAGAACAAGATCAAGGTCCACGAGGGTTTCTATACCCAGTTCAAATCGGTCGAACTCGAGCTCACAAAGAGACTCTTGAAGAGTGACGACGCGACCAAAATAGTCTTTGCAGGTCACTCGCTCGGCGGTGCACTCGCCCAGATTGCCGCGGCGTACTACGGCGAAATATTCGACTTTTCGTACGTCGCGTGTCACACGTTCGGGTCTCCTCGCGTCGGAAATTCTCACTTTGTTGAGTGGTTCGAGAAGAATGTTGATGAAAATGTTCGCGTCGTGAACAAGCGTGATCCGATTCCGATGGTACCCACTCTACACTACTGGAAACACACGATGAACAGACAGTTCGTTTTGTGTCCGGACGGTACGATCCGCGAACCTCAAGACGACGTGCCGTGGTACAAACGTCTGTACAAGCTCGCTTCGGGTTCAAAGGTGCACGATCACGATTGCGATCTCTACTTAAAAAATCTAGAGAAACATGTATAAATGGACTACGGGACGATTGTGGTATTCCTGCAACCGAACCTCACTGACGAACAGACGTTCGTCATAGTGAAGAACAATGTGGAAAATCAGCTCATGTCCAAGAACAGAAACCACTTTAATGAAATTCTACACCAGTGTACCCAGATGGTGAAGCTCATACAAGGGAACAGTCCATTCACGGTACACTGGAACATGATAGAGTACAAGTACACATTCAAGGTTGAGTTTGTCACAAGTACGACATTTTGAAATGAATCGTAAATATCGGAACATTCTCGTCAAACTCTTCGAAAAAGTACATCTCAGACTTATCCATGTCTACAATGACAAAAGGGAACGTCTCGCCGGCCATAGCATACACGTGACCGGACACAAAAACATCTTCCAAGAGAGTACAATTCTCATACCTCCCTTGGAAGTTTGTGGATTCGTACACAAACACGTTTGCGAAGAAACGTTTCTTCGTCGTCATCAGAACCGACTGATAGAAAGAGCAGGTTCTTCGTCTTCGTCGGCGTTATAGAAATCGATCGTGTCCCTGTACACAAGAGCATACTCGAAATACGTTCCCTTTGCATACCCGTCGTACCCGCGTAGCAGACGAACCTTCTGGTACTCGCCATCCATCTGGTACGCATTCTCGTACGAGAAAATCTTACCAAACTTGTTAGTGACGCTGTGCCGTATGAATTTGCGAGCGAGCTTCACGAACACGTCCGCGACGTACATTCCACTATCGGTCGCATTCCTGGCATCGATACCGAACGGATTGTTCACGAGGTAGTACTCGGGCGAACCCGTCGTGAAATTCTTCAGCCACTTCAGGTGCTCCTTGTTGTTCGGGTCGAAAGAGAGCTCAAACGCACGATCCATTGGTTTTCTTTGGACTCACTTTCTTAAACCACCAACCTTGGCAGTAATACTCCAGGGCGGACTTTGCACTCCGATAAAACAGTGCACAGTAGCCCTTTTCAGCGACGTAGTTTGCACACTGCATGCACAGTTTCTTCGAGGCGTCCATATTGTTCGGGTTTGGACGAAGCGGACGGATCGGAAACATCTTCTGACTGAGAATAGTAATGGAAGATCCTTTAAACGGAAAGGAGTGTCCCATCTGTTTCGACGAGATCAAAACCAAGTCCGTGACAGCAACCATGAACTGTTGCTCGGGTCAGATCATTCATTCAGAGTGTTACGTCAAGAGTCTCCCAAAGTGTCCGTTCTGTCGATCGACCCAGCCGAACCTAGTCCCGATCACGGTCATACACACGGACTGGCGACGGATCGCACACAGACTCTGTGCGTGCGTGTTCGTCTCCGCATGTATATCCGTAGCGGTCATCTCAGGTCAGTGCACCGCTGCTGCTGGTACAGGCCCTTAGGGTCAGCCCCAGGGCCCGAAGGATCTTGTTCACGTGGACGTGATTGTACGTCGGCGCGGACCCGTTCTCAATCTCGTTCACGACCGAAGGACGCTCGTTAATTTTTTGGGCGAGCTGAGCCTGGGTCATCTTCAGTTCAATCCGACGTTTCATGATTGATTCCGAAATGTTCTTGGGTACCTTCTTGTGTTTGAACTCCTCGAGGTTCTGATCAACCTTCTTCTTGTTCACGGGGTCACTCTTCGGACGAAGAACCGTTTCTGTCGGCTCAGCCTTCTTCTTATGGAGTACGACCGGCTCCCAGTCCTGATGCTGGTACATCTTGAATGAAACTCAGGCCTAAACCTTAAAAAACCACGTCTTTCCGTTGACTGAATGACGAACTCCTATTTTGAAACCAAACTCCTGAACGGCACCGACGACACCGAACCAATCATCATGGAAATCGTCACCGAAGAACAGACTTCCGCTCTCCTTTTTCAATATGGGCCAAAATGCTTCGAGGTCGCTCAGAGTGTTTTTGTAATCGTGTGCGGCGTCTATATATATGACATCAGCCTGAATACCCTTATTTTGAAGGTACTCTGCTGCAATCGTGCTCGGTAGAGTAACAGGTACGACGATGTCCTCGTACCCGGCACGCTTCACATTGGTCCAAAAATCTCCAAAAATATTGGGGTATCCGTTAGAATCTCGTTGGATACTGTCGTAGTGTTCCAGAGATCCGAGCCACGTGTCAACACAGTACACCTTACAGTTATTGTTACATGCGGAGATCATCTTGAATGCCGAAGCACCCTTCCAGGTTCCAACCTCGATAATTGTCAGCTGGCCCTCTCTCTTAGGAAAATAATCCTTACAGAATTCCTCAAGGTACGTCGGTGTTCCCATAACCTCTGGTTCGACGACGTCGTCGTCTGACGACATTTTTTTACTATGTGCTCGAACTTTTATTAGATCAAAAAGTAAATGTGCTCATACTTACAAAAGGAAAATGCTAAAATTAAATCTGGGTAAACCGGACAGTAAGAACGAGGGGTTCTTCGTTCTTAATGTCAAGTCGATGATGCTCATAGTGCCAGCAATCGTCCTCGGACACTATCTGGACGAATTAGTCGACAACATGCAACTCAAGACGAACCTACAAAAGGTGATCGTTCAGACGTTGCTCAATGTCGCGATCATCTACGCCATGCACAAGATAAGTAGATCATACACACGGGAGTTCCAAGTGAGTCTCGCGGGTCTCTTCTTCTCGGCGCTCTTCTTCGGCATGCAGACCAACTACATCAAGAACTTGAAGAAACTCTTAGATTATTGAATATCGTATCCGTCTTTGCAAACATGAACGTCATCCTCGGTAGCTCGTAGTCGTCCGTCTCCATAGCGCGCATGAGCACATCCAACATATCCTGGACGTCCGTGTCCGAGTAGTGTTTCTGGACGTAATCAGGCTTGAATCGTCTCACGGCCTGTTCGAGCGTCGACGGGTTATCCGTGGACTTGAGCAGAGAGGTATCCGCATAGAACTTAGGACACAACTCCACGATCATCCGCTGGGCATCAACCTGTGGAATGCGCTTCCTCCAGTACACATTGTCGCTACACGCCGAAGGGTTGATTCGGGGGTTACCCCTGTTGAAAAACTTTTCGCCGGGTAGGTACTGGTCGAGCTTGTACATGAATTCTAGGTCGCGATCGCGGGACCACGAGACCATCGGGTTCGGGGTCCGGTCTTTGGCACCACCGCGGTTCGCGCAGAGTGAACCGATATAACTCAGAAACTCGCGGTATTTCATGAACCTGTATGGCGTTTGCGACATTGTCATAGCGTACCAGATCTTCTCGCGGCCCGGGGACCATACGTACTTCTTCTTATTATTGAACATGACGTCCATACCGATCGCCACGGGATCGTTCAGGGTCTCCTCGATCAGGATCGTCTCGTTGTACCACGAACCATCCGTGTTGATTTTCAGGATGGTGAACATGTACGGCAGACCCGCCATGGTCTGCTCGCTGTCCATGAGAAGACACGGACCCAACTTACGCAAGAGGATCTCCATTTCTTCCTGGATCTTCAAAGTTCGATACGTTTAACTTCGAGTTGACCCGCGGTACCGAAGTTCACGAGGACGCCTTTGGCGAGTCCCGTCGTCTGCATGTACCTCTTCAGTTGTTGGATCTCGTCATCCTTGATTGCCCGGATCGCCTTGAGTTCGACGATCGTCGAGCGATCCACGACCAGGTCGAGTCTCATGTGACTCAGAAAACTCCCCTTGTAGAATATCGGAACGACCACCTCGCACTCGTAATGGATCCCTCTGGCCCTAAGCTCGAGCTCGAACGCACGGTGGTACACGCACTCGCGGTGTCCAGGTCCGAGCTCGGCGTAAATCTCTTTTGCTATCGTCTCTTCGTTCATTTAGACACAGTGATTAATATTTCTTTATAAAGGTGTATCTGGTATCTTTGGCATCATACTCCGTAATACGTTTTGTCTCTCCCAGTTTCGCATTATAAACTGTGGATCTTTACCTGCTAATTGATTTATAGGTTGTGTCTGAGGTCTATTTTGATTTACTGGTCTCAACGCTACTGAATAAGACGTGTCAGATGCTGATTGTGACAACTTGTTCGATGCATTATTTGAATTTTTTTGATCTGTGTTTATTTTTCCGACATTCTGATTCGTAGAACTTGGTGTTTGTGTACTTGCAGGTTGAGCGATATTAGAGGGAGGATTTTTCTGTATTCCGCCAGATGGAGTAAATGAAGTATGACTCGTTGCCTTTGGGGCTTTAAGAACTTCTAGATTGTTGCTTGACCCAGATGGTTTAGTTGTTGTCGATCCCGGTGTACCTGTAGGTTTCACAGGTGCATTCTGTGTACCGTCTCTTATAATTTTTGTGTAACTACCAGTTCCGCGTGGTAAACTTAGAGCTGTAGGTCTCTGACGCGGATCTGGATTTGGGTTTCTTCTAGGCGGTATTCTCTTTGGTCTAATTCTAGCAGTGGTCCTGGTCAGCGATTTAGCGGCAGTTTGTCCTGATCTTGCAGCGGTTCCTCCACCTCCTACTATGGGAACAAATTGAAGTGCGTACATGAAATTGTCTAGTGGGTCTTTATTTCCCTGTGAAGCAGGGGGTACAAATGTCGCTATAACGGCAGCTTTTAGAGCGTCTAGTGCCGTGTAAGAAGGTGTATAGGATACGGGTGTAATGTTTCGATAACCAGAAAATCTCATAAACGCGCCGTACCATCTGTTGAATGTGTTCGTGTCTGTTCTGTTGTACAGACTCGGTGTTAGAATAGTATCTGTACTTAAATCTACGATATCAAATTCTCCGTTCGAACGTGTGTAAAATTTAAAAACTCTTGTTATTTCCTTGTCGTCGTCATTGCACGCGTCTTTGTACATTATCAAACTGTTTCCAGTGTATTCGTAATTACAGTACGTCTCGTCTGAACCTGTTGTTATTTTACATTTATTGCTAAACTCGGTGTTTCTGACTTGTCTATGAAATTCTACGAAACCGTAATTTCCGAACGTTCCATCATTGAAAAAAATTTGTCTATCAGCTTCATTTATTTCGGTGTCGTTTCCTGCAAATATCAACCGATCCGGATTACTACCAGGAGGTACACGCGAAGGTCTTGTTTTTGATTTTAAAAGAATTTCGACTGTTAAGCTCTTCGGAGTTAAATCTCCCGGAAGTACTAAATCAGATGTCAAGTCTAGTTCAATAACAACATTTCTATCAACGAATGACAGGAGATACATCTTTCTGGGAAATCCGTCGTACTTTACAATGTACCAATAACAATCTTCATCTGTTGTACCGACTCCTTCGTATTTGTAGTTTATACGCTTCAAGCCGTCCGTAGTTCCTATCATAAACAAATTGACATCGTCGTTCAGAACAGACTGAACGGTTGAAGTTGTTCCTCCGCCGCTAATTCCTGTAGATGTTCCACTACCACTAGTTCCCGTGAGGAGACTGCCACTGCTTAAAGTAGTACTAGTAGTACTAGTAGTGGTCGTGACAATTACATCCTTCTTGTGATTAGTAACCCTGTAAATTAAAAACGTATTGAGAGTCGTTCCGTTTGTTAATTGTAACGAATTTCTTGTGTTAATTTGCACGGGTGTACTCGTGAACCCAGAAGTTCCCGTGTATTTTCTAGGCAAGCTATTCGTAAAATGAACACCTCTGAATATTTTTCCTCCTAAATTTGGCTGATTGGAACGAATGTATACGCGTCTCGTTCTGGAATCTCGTTGCGTGGCTATAAGAGATGAAGACATGTTAATAAAAGAATTAGGATCTCGGTTAGTTTCATAGTTCAATGAACCAACTCGTACATTTCCGTTTAGGGTTCCGAAACTTGGATCGTATCTCTCTCCTAGAGTGCCGCTGTTATTGAGAGACACTGGCGATACTTTGTCAGATGGAAATATATTGTGATTTAAGAAGAGATTTAGACCATACTCATTGTCGTATCCTATTTCAGGACGCGAAACCATTTGAAAAAGTCCTCTTTCTTCTACTCCACCCGCTTGAACTTGTGTGTAAAATGAGTTATAAATACTCATCTGATCTGCCAAGTCATCGTGATTTCTCACTATCGAATTTCTATCCGTTAACACGTCGAACTGTTCGTCGAAGAGTATCATCTGAGCATTGTTAGTTTCAAAGTTGTACACGAAACCAACCGCATTATTGGTCATCTCACACTTATAACACGCGTCATATACATCTGTGCACAACACGGAAGTAGAACTCAACCCACTTGTTATCATCGTGGAACACCAATTGTAGTCGTCTACACCGCTCAGTAACTGGGAATTGTACAGGAAAAATTCTCCGACTGTACCCTTTTCTGTTATGAGTGTGTTAAACCCTGAAAATCTGTTTGTGACACTCCTCTGCCTCATGAAACAAAAACGCATAACCACGTCGTTCGGAGCATTTACAAGATTTTGTATTTTCCCAGTGTCATTTATGAAATTACCACTGTAGTCACACTCTGCAAAATAGTATCCGTTGTATTGGTTGTACGCTAAATCTACCCAACCAGTCATTCCATTTCCTTGTACACCACCATCTTGGTTTGTGATTACACGCACTAAACACGACTGATCGGTGTCCTTTCTTGTAATCTTCACAAATCGAAAATCGCTCTGTGAAGGCATGAGATTTCTATTGAACCATCTCGCTGTATATAGTTTTGTTATTGTTGAATTGTTAGGAACACTGAATCCAGTTTCTTCGCTGATTCTACATATTTCTTGGTTCAGATCGTTATTTACTATAAAATTTGTACTAAATATTGAACCTGGATTTTGATTCACCAGTGTGTAATATTTCTCGTACTTTTTGAAATCTACGTAATCATATTCTTCTAAAAGAGTCTGTGGAATCTGAGAAGACAGTGTTACCATTAGTTCCTCTGTGGGTGGATTTATTACCCAAGTTCCATTTATTATATCAGTCTTGCTCACTATTTCATACGGACTGATTAATTGATCGAATGTGTCACTCACCGGAATAAAATCAGTAGTTTCCGGTTTTATACCAAGGAGGTCTTGGACATCGGTCGTAGGGTGTATCGGAACGTTGTCTTTGAAATTATCACCGTCTCTGTTTTGAAGTACAGTGACTGTTGATTTTTTCAAGACGTAGTATTTTAACGTATTAATTCCACAAAACATCAAACAGTGATAGAGTATAGTATCTTCTGCACTCGTTCTTTGGTTGTATCCCGAACAATCTACAGAGTTGTATTCTATGTTCTTTACGCTTCCCGTAACGGGAGTGATCAGAGTCTTTTTGTAAAAATAACACGAAACTTCTATGTACCTTTCTACAGTATTACTTTCTGAAAGCACTACGAGCGATTGAACCTTTTTAGTTCCGACGGTATAAAAACTGTAATAATACGTAACAAACGGCGTGTCTATGTAGTATTCTCCGGCTACGTCTCCATTTCTTAAAAAATATATCGTAGATACGTCACCTATCAATATATTTCGATTGTCTTGTATAAATACTTTCTGACTAAAATCGTCAACGTTTGCAAATTTAACAGCAGATGTAAACGGATTCGGGGGACACTCGGACGGTAGAGAACACATGGGGTAACACGTGGCTATGCTTCTGTCTGGACATATATTGTTTGAATTGTAAGATTCTCCATTTCCACACGAAGGTAACTCGGTTGCGGTACAAGCCAACGAACACGTGTTCGGATCGAGTCTAGTCTGACCTATAGGGACCATCGTGAGTGTTGCGTTCGTTCCAAGTATCTGATCAGAGACGTCGTCGATATTCAATGTGACTTGAACATCCCTGATTGCGTTGTACACACTGAACTCGTATCTCTTATTCGTGATAGGATCAGTCCATATAAATTGAATGATGTTGCTCACTATCGTGTACGAAGGTATGAGATAACAGGCACACCCTTCAGATCTACATATTCCTAGAAAGAGTCGTCCGACAGAAGAATCAAACTTTAATATGACGCCGTGACCAACTGTGTATATTCCCGGAACCTGACCGCTAAACTCGCGCTGTCTAACACAATCGAATACGTCTATGCACGCGTTTGACGGAGCCGGAATAAACTCCGTATTTACACCACCGGGAATTGGAGAACACCCAGGAGGTATAGCAGTGTCTCGAAAATTAATGGTCAATATTACAGTCTGACCGGGTACGTTCAGTACTATACTAGTATCACCTAGTCTCGTAAAGGTACACGTCTGACCGTTTCCGTTCATGAACGTGAGCGTCGATTTATCTGTAGATATGGTGTATGTGTACTCTTCACATCGTCTGTTTGTAGATTTGTAATATGTAAATTTTAGGTCTGATTCGTTAAATTTACACGCGGTAACTGTCAAATCGTCTGCAATGTCTACAAACTCTTTACCCTTGACACATTCCATGAGTTGACACTGCACACCGGTCTTGATGTACCCGGTAGGTTCCGGAGAAGAGACTGTGTTCAGTTTACAAACCTGTGTAACAAGATCGTGTTCGAAGAAATTACACCGTTCGTAGTCTGTTTTACACGCTTGTCTGCAATCATCTTTAGTAGGTTTACTCACGGTGCTGTACGTCTGGTTAGGAAATCCTGAGTTGTACATGTACACAGGTTGAACAATTAGACCGCTATTTTTACCCGGGAATGTGGTGTTTATAGGAAACTTTTTACACGTATTATCAGAGACTGACCATATTCCACACGCGGGATCATTCGTGCACAGTGCCTTACACTCTTTGACCTTGTCCACGGTGGTCAAAGGAGCTGAAGTGAACTTTGTGAAATCGACCTTGCCTGGAAATTCTAAAACTGGATCAAGGTCGAATTCTCTGCACGTCGGCGACGACATCTCCCTTCCTTCCTACTTATACAAAATTTAAAATTCAAGCGTAAAGACTGTCGCGTCAGCAGGTGACGACGTAGCCGACAATAAGTTTTGAGTTATATGATACGATCCCGGTGAAGGAAGTATACGTATGTACCTAGAACCAGGAATTTCTATAACGTACGTCGTGCTGCTACCGGGTGCTTTTACAAATTTGAACGAGTATTGTTGTCCTCCGGTCATAGCAGGGTCTCCTAATTGATTACCGTTGTTTATGTCTCTTGCATCCTGTGCGTACAAGTATATATTTGGATCTGATGGTCCTCTTCCAAATGTTCGCAGGAATGTATCCGTTCTCGAAGACACGTCTGCGTTATTGTGTCTCGTAATCTTGTACGCACTAAATCCTGATGTTAATAGATTGGGTGTAGGGGGTGCTGTAACTAGACTAAATGCAGTCGAAGAAGTCTTTACAGACTGTAATGTGAAAACAGTAGTGCTCGCAAAGCTAAATCCGCTCGCATTGTACATTACGTAACTTCCAGATGGTCCATTTCTCAAGTAAAATTCGCTCGTGCTCACCAGTACAGAACCCGACGGTTCGAATACAGAAGTCGAGCTCGCCTCGAGTCTGAGCCAGTAATAGTAACTTCCCGTGGGGTCTTTTGCAATGGTGACAGTCGTACCCGAAACTGTTACAGGAGTATCATTCGTTACCGGGATCCAAGTAGGCGACGCCGGTTTTGTACTCCCGGTCGACCGAACGTAATACACAGTCACACCCGGCGAGTCTCCGGTCACGGTGAACGTGTACGGAAGCGTTGACAGAGCTCCACCGGAGACGGTCGGCGCCGTGCCGAACGAGTTTCCGGGATATGCGCCTCGGAAATAATTTTCGAGATCTGCGAGCTGAGATCCGCTCAGAGCGACGTCGTCGTACATGATAAATTCTGGCATTCTGCCTGTGAAATATCTATCATTGTCCCAACTTCCAAGAGACACCGAAGATGCATTGAACAGATTGGGTATATTTCCTCTGTACATCTTTGAAACGTCTGTTGTAGTGCCGCCGTTCATGCGCGCGCGCACAGTCTTCGAAGCACTGTCCATGGTAATCACGAGTAAATTAGCACGAGATGTGTTTGCAATCGCGCCTGATGGTCTCCAATCGTTACCACCCGCTGAACCAGTATTACCTGAACCATCCCAGTCAGCTCCGTTAAAGGCTAATAAGAGTTGTTGAGCGTCTATGAAAAATACGTGTAAAGATCCAGATATCCATTGACCAGCCGTACAGAATATAGTCGGAAGAAATCCACCCATATCTATGAATCTGAATACTACGGCGAACGTGACCTTCGACCTTGTTTTTGTCGTGATTGGTACTCTCAAGTTCCTACCCCATTCGAATCTAAGAACTGGAACTATTCCAGAAGAAGCATCCAAAACTGAATTTGTAGTTTCGACGAAAGGTAAGTTACTAACCGTCGTCCCGTCGCTCGTAGTACCCTGAACTCTTCTCTGTATGTTTCCAGAAACGGGGAGACGCGGCAAAGTCGTGAACCCGGAAAGCATGGTATACAGGACGGTCGTATTGTATTCGGTGTTTTTGAATCGGAGAGCCGGTGCGCCATAAGTAGTACTGTGCGTAAGACCTGTGACGGTAGTTCCAGTCGCACTCGATATTTCAGAGTACGGTTTGTTTACGACAATTGTTCCTATTGTAATGTCCACGTTTCCTCCAGTATTCATGTTTGCGACGGATGCAGATCTCAGAGTCACGGATTCAGATCCCGGCGTCACAGTAGGTGCGGTCGTCACGACCATTGGCGGTGCTGGAAGCGTCGTAAACCCTGACCCCAGAGTCTGCGATCTTGTTGTACCCAGAAATGTATTTATAAACTCGAGAGCCGGCGCGCCATAAGTAGTACTGTGCGTAAGACCTGTGACGGTAGTTCCAATCGCACTCGATATTTCAGAATACGGTTTAGTCACGACAATTGTTCCTATTGTAATCTTCACATTTCCCGCATAATTTATGTTTGCGACTCTTGCGTTACTCAGAACGACGGATGTTATTCCAGGTGTCACCGTAGGTGCGGTCGTCAGATTCATGGGTGGGTGTGTTGGTAAAAGAATAGATGCGGGACCTACGCGGTTGCTAGAACCGCTGATTGTCCCTTTGAAATAGTACAATGCACCTGCAGCCGGAAACCGAATGCGCGCGATTCCGTTTGCGTTGGACGACTCAGGACCCGTGATGTTAACACTGGCCCAAGGTCCCGTAAGTAGAGTTGCTCTCTGTATAGGTGAACTGAGTTGCGTTCCTCCGGTGAACTTGAATTCGAGTAACCATGTTCCGGTTTCTGGATCGTAACTGTTAGGAACGACGGCTATGTCGAGGTTTGTCCTGATTTTCAGGTACGTATCCGACGAAGGACTCGCCGCGGGGCTCGCCGAGGATTGTAACAGCAATAGAGTGGACGGTGAAGGAGTTACTTGTCCGTAGGCCTCTACACGCTTCCTCATTCCGTCGTTTGGATCGTCCGTCATGGTCCATCCGAATCCATCTTGGACATTCGGGTTCACCGCGTACACAAACTTCACGGGCTGACCGACTGTATACTTTGCGTACAGTATCTCTCCCGGGGTGGCCGTATTAGTTCCTATGAACACGACTCCTTGAGTCTTTTGGAACATGGTGATAACACCAGACTGCGTAATAAAGAAACGGTCGGGGGTCGTCGTTGCAGAGTCGAAACTTATCTTTCCGTCGTCTGTCACGTTCATGGATCTTCCAGATCCGTCCAAGAATACGATATCGTCCATGAGCTTCACGGGCGCGCCCTGAGCGGCACCGGTCGTTATAGAGGAAACAGGTACAGGAGTTGTAGCGTAATTCATATCGTCGTCGATGTACGACACGGCGCTCGTGATACACGTTCCTGAAACGGGATCTAGCTTCGTACATTTGACGCATACGAAGATATTCGCACTTGCCGAATCTACCATGGAAACGGCATTCCCGACAATTCTGAAATAATTTTTGTTCACAGGCACACTTGCCAATTCGGCAGGATAATTCCATTTGAAACGCACAGTGTTCTGTGCAGTGTTGACCTGTTCTAACTGCCAGCCTCGATCTTGTACCGTCACAATAGGGTTTGAAATAGTCGTCACCGTACCCGTATTGTCCACCGCAAATCTCACGCGCGTGGACGGCGTGTCCGCATCGTTTACAAAAATCATGTACTCGTCGTTTCCGATATTGTACATCTTGAACTGACACGACTGCGAAGCCGATCTGAACAGAAAGTAATCATTAATCATCATCTGTTTTGCACTTGTACTTGAACACGTTCCAATGTTTGTTACAGTCGTACAGTCGTACCCGAGGTACAGATCAGTAGCAACGTTTCTTATCGTATCGTACAATCTGAACAGACCGATCGAGAAATCTCCGTACAGATCCGATACGCTCTTGTCGAACACGTTCGTAGTAACTACGTATTTCACTAAAATTTGACTTTGTTTATCCCTGTACGTAACTGCAAGACCTGTAAAATTATTTTGTGCACTTGACCCACGAATATCTCCTAAATCGATAAAAAAAGAATATAGATCTGACGTGATCGTGGTGATCTCTACGTACTTTATCACCGACGACGTCGAAGGAAACGTACCGAGCGAATCACTTCTGAACACATCAAACGAATACGACACGGCGCCGTCGCTGAGTCTCGTCTTTTTGTTTATCCGGTACGCTGTCTGTTTGACCATATTTTCGGTAACGCCCGGTAAGAACAGATCGAGTTCTCGGACATCGGGCGGATTCGACGACGACGGATTGACTATGAGGTACCTCATAGGCGTGTCTTTTTTCACTATAGTCGAATTGTCATCCTGATCGTTTACGAGGTACACGAGAGATGAGCTCTGTTCTAAGATCTTTTCCGGCGGGTCTGTCGTTCGTTGGTACCTCCTGACTGTTTGCGCCGTAAGATTGGTGTACGATACGAGAGCCGACGTTTCTTTAAGACTCACGTCCCCTGAAGCGTTGTCAAATAGGACCACATTGTTGGTAGGGTTCGCTGAGTTCCTATTGGATCTTATCATTCTCAAAGAATTCGAAGGAATGATTAGATTCGAAGCGTCGACGAAAGGTTTCATGAACCGGTCCCACGTGAGAGAGAGTCTGAAATCGTCGTTTACGAGCGCCGAAGTAGAGGCGAGAGGAGATTCGTACTCGAAATAATTTCCGGTTGCATCCACGGTGAGATAGTATCTCTGATTCGTAGTTTGATTGATTCGTCTGTAGTAGTACGGACCGTCTGATGCGGGCGGGTCCCTAATGACAAAATCGCTACAAAAGTTTCCTATGACTACCGATTGAGTCATTTAATTACTACTACAAGGGTAATAAAAAATTAAGGTGCAGGTGCGTCTGTGATTGATGGTATATTACCAGCGTAATTATTATCAGCCAATTCATTCATAATTCTGAATATTGCATTAGGTGAATTTGCTGGAGGAGGTATTATTATGGTACCTAAAGTATTTAAACTCTGACCGTCAGCTTGTAAATATCTATCAACCGGGAACGTTCCGTTACCCAGAACTGAATACAGTGCGTAACTATCAGTAGGTATAGTGGCGCTAAAACCGCCTTTCGTTAGAATCCAGGCGAATCCGTCAACATCGCTCGGTCTGTTCGACGCTACGAGCTCGACACGATTTTGACCTGTTGAATTTACAGTGTTCTTCAAGTACGAGTACGTTCCGGTAGACGAAACAGCATATTTGGACCTTATAAACACAGCATTGTTCTTCATAGACGCGTCCGACATCACACCTTCAGTCGTGAACACAAAGTCCAACATCTCTCCTCTTTGTTGTGCTTGGGTAATGGTTGGAAGATCGCCCCTTTGAATGTAGTATTTGGCGACAGACGGTACTGGTATCGGAGACGCCACAGACTGTGTGACCGTGTACGTTAGGAAACCTCTAGGATTGTGATAGATCACGAACGAAGTATTATTAGTGGATATCGGAGACCTACCAGTCGCCGCTGTAATTGTAATAGCTGAAGTAGGACTCTGATTGAGTCCTCCGACTCTGGGATTTACTGTCACAGGTATACACATGCCAGCAGAATCAATCTGAGAACACTGAATACAATTGAATATTGCTGCATCTGCGCGATTGACTAGGGAAGTAGCTAATCTACGCGGTTTAGAATCGTTAGTCCCGTCAAAGCTAGTATTTGTGGTGGGTTCAATTCCTACATATCTATTCGCGTCATTGGGTACCGTACCAGTCCATCGTAAGCGTACACCCGGTGGTGTCTGTGTAGTGTCGTACTCGAGTTGCCAACCTCTCTCGTTTTGGGTGATGCCAGATGATGGTTTTATAAATATATCATTTGTTGCACCTGATGGATCACCTGATATGTACGCGTATGTTGCACCCACTGTTCCAGCAGGCCATCTCGCTTGCCACAGGTACTCGGTCTCTTTACCGAGATCGTAAAATTTGAATTGAGTCGCACGCGAGGGATTTTGGAACTTGAAGTAATCGCGTACGATAAGATTCGTCTTATTAAAAAAACTTAGTCTGTTAGACGAAGTAGCTTCACTTTCCGTACTACCCGGTGAAATTTGTTCCAGACCGAGATAACTCTCCGTTCCAGACTGTGGATTAGGAGAAACAGGTAGAGCTGGTGTGACTGCTGTACTACCTATTCTAGCGAGTCTAAGAAGAGTCACGTTCAGATTTGTGAAGAATTCTTCGACGGCTTTATCAGCAAGAGCCGATGTGAATACGAATTGTGTAGGACCAGTAGTAACATTAGGAATAGTAGGAAGTGTGATTACAACTCCTTCTGGACCACTTAGAGCAGTAATCTTAGTGGTCAAGGTGCCGTCATTTAGAGAAGAACCAGTTGCGTCAGAAAATATACTCGAAAAAAATCCGTTCTGATCATTAGTAAATAACGTTGATTGTCTTGTTATATTCGTACCAGAAGGTTGTTCCACAGTAACTGGCTGGTCTAAAGTTATCTTTGTAGTCGACGTAAACGCATCGATTCCAAATGTCGTATTTTTGGTAAATTGATTAATAGTCTGAGTATTCGTATTTATGTTTACGAATGTCTGCTGAGATAATCTGTAAGCACATTTCTCAATATCTGCAGTGGTTACATCCGGATCGTATAGATCTCTAAGAACAAAGCTTGTACCGTTCCATATAAGATACCTCATCTGTTTCGTCGCAGTCACCGCCTGAGAAGTCATCGTGTCAAAATCGGATTTCATAACTATGTACATGAGTCTAGGTGACCGCGTTTGAATTTTAGGTGAATCAGTTACGGCGCTAAAAGAGAGATTGAGTACTTCAGGATTCCCTGAAGTGAAATTACTCCCAGAACCGGCAGCTGTACCGGTAGCTGAAGTACTTGCGTAGTTAGTACCGGCTGATCCCGTAAGTAAAAGACCGGTCGTAATGTCAGTTTTTGTAGTCAGCCTAACATACCTATCAGTTTTAGCCAGGTCAGGTGCTGTGAAACCATCATTCCATGTAATGTGTCTTCTCATGTCAGAAGCAATAATAGGATTCGAACCAGTAGGTCCTACAGAACTGTTCCATATGAGTTTGAATCTAAACTCTTTGAAATTATTTGAATCACCAACAGCACGATCCATCGTAACTGAACCACCTTGAGGAACAACAAAAGGTGATTTTATGACACGTAGGGGATTTTGATTAGTAGTAGTTTCTGCATTAACTCCTGCAGTCGCCTTAACAGATGCTAGGTAGTAGTCTTCATTGTTAAATGTAGCCTTGTAATAATAAAAGTCGTTACCAGATCTGGGTGCCTCTATCGTAAAGTCAGCACAATAAGAACCGATCACGATCGGTGTTTGCGCCATCCGAGTTTATTACTAAGTGTTCAGAGTTTTTTTCCTGAGTTTAAAAACAAAACGAGTTTTCAACTCAAGAGAGAGATGACCATCCTGGTGAGTCTTTACGTGGGTCGCAAGCCGAACCTGTTCGTATCCATGAGCAAGCTCATCGAGTCCAAACTGTTCATGTGTAAACTTTTCGGTGTGACATTCGCGATCCAGTTCTGTACGAAGGACCCAGGGACTCCTGGCACACAACAACAGGACGGCGACCGCCGCCCTGGCGGTTTAAACACTACCAGTTCAGACAAAACAGAATGAACTTCGTCGCGTACTCGACACCAAAATACAAGGAAAAATTCGGGGACTTTTTACCGAAGGACAATACGACACTCACAGTCTCAGAGACCGAACTCGATTACGTCGAATGCATAAGAAGAAAAGTTCAAAACTTGATCGAGTACACTCCTCCTCCGGAGAATGAAGACTGCAAATACGTCGCGTCCATCGATCTCGATATAGTATTTTTTAAAAATCCGACACATTGGCGGCGCTTCGTAGAATATATGGATTCGAGTCCCGCCAAGGTGTTTTTCATGCGCGATGCAGTTCAGAAGAACGTAAACTCAGGTTTGTATTTCGTGAAACGCGAGTATTTTGAGAGTCCCCACTTCAAAGAGTTTCTGAGTCGCACGACGTACGATCCTCCTCACTACGAACAGACGTACGTAAACATCCACCGCGACGAGCTCGAGTGGGAGTTTATACCTGACGAATTTTCGTACGTACCGACGAGACCTTTCGGAACTGACATGTCCAAAGTTCTCTTTTACCACGCAATATGCGTCGAAGACAAACTCGAGAGTATGCGTCTCGCGCAGCAGACTAAAAGGTACCAATTGTACCTGTGTTACCACGAAGGCGTATTCGATGACGTGCTCACCATACTCTGTGAACACCCGTGGCTCATTCCACACAGACTCAATTCTACAAAGTACTACGAGTCCGAGTTTCTCTTGAAGAATATGAATCCTGATCCCGAATGCGAATTTACGGGACTCGTGACGTACAGTATCATCAAAAAGCCTCAGTGTTACCCGAACCTGAATATTCTCGCAAAGGTGCTCGATGAACACGGGAAAGATTTTGACGCGATCACTCTGAATCACTGTCCGGATCACAAATTTGAGGAAACGAATACGTTTCACCCTAAATTTATGAATATATGGAACCGACTCTTGGATAAGCTTCTTGGAATCTCCTCCGCCACCGACTGTAGAAATATGGAACTCTTCTATAACAATTATTGGCTCGCGAGACCTGGTGTCATGCTCGAGTACCAAAAATTTCTCCGTCGAGCCGCGGAAATTCTCGAAGAGGATCCAGACGTGTACGACGACGCATGTTACATCACACCTAAACTGTCACCCGAGAGACTCGTCGAGATCTCAGGAAAGCCGCACTACACGTACCACCCGTTTGTACTCGAGCGAATTCCGTGTCTATTCTTCCACATTCACAAACAACAGTACAAGGTTGCGCATCTTATGCTCAGCCCCTGTTGATCATCCTCTTCAGGTTCCGTAAAAACTCGATGTTCGCCATGAGTTTATTTTTGTTCTTTCCGAATACGTCATTCTGGTTGATTTTCAGCTTCTGATTCAGGAGTGCGTTTATGGTCATGACTGGCGGTAGTCCGTTGATCTTCTGGACTCTGTTCATCTTGGGTGCGAGTCGACCGTTTGCAGGGAAGATGTTCATGTTCAGACCGTTCGCTATGCGGTACATCTTCGTATGTTTGTATTCGGGCGGACCGTTCAGGTTCCATTTTTTAGTCCCTTTAATAGCCGGGATTATCGCCATGACCGAGTTTGGTCGCACCGCAATGTTGATGTTTCCGATATTTCTTCTCATGGGCACACCGAGTCTATTCGCGTGAATCTTCATGGCGACACTCCCCGAATAGGCCCATGGCCATCCATTGAGGACCTTTTCCAGGTTCCTGTTCCTGTTTCCAGAGACCACCATTTAAAAAAGTGCACATAAAATAAATCAACCAACATGTCGTTTGCATTCAGACCGCCACTATCCTCAACGAGTCCCGTCGCGGTCGTGTACCTGGAGCGCAAACTACGGGAGAGCATCAAGCACGCGAATCTCATATGTCCGGGATACGAGGACACGAAGGAGTGCAAGATTGCGTGGAACCGCGTGGACGATATCCAGCGCGCGATTCACATGACGAGGGATCGCGAGGCGCACGAGCGCGAAGTTCGGCGTCAGCAGATTCAGTGCGAGATTGATCCGTTGGCGTGTCGCGAGTACGACGTCTAGTTCCGATTGTTCCCGTTGCGAAGACTGAGCATGTACAGGGTCTCACGAATGAGTTCCTCGATTTCGTCGCGGATATTCTGAAGGTACGAATTCTTAGGGAGACGCATGGCGTGTATCCTCTTAAAGAGCGCCATGAAGTACGCCTTTGCATTCACCGGCCGCGTATTCAGGCGACGGTTAATGATCGAAGATGGAAACTGGATCCGACGACCCGTCTTACCCATGTACGTCTCGGCGTACTTATCCACGAGATCTACGATTCCTTCATAGTACGCCTGTAGAGCCTTGTGTGTGGAATACGAGCGTGTCAAAAGATGGTAGACGTGCGCCTGTTCCCTGGATGCGAGGAGCGTACTCACAAACTTTCCTACGGCAACGGAAGACATTTAAGAATAACAAGACAAAAAAAAGAAATGCCAGCTTTTCCAGTCACGGTCCAGAGGATGATCGCATCCCAAAAGAGGACCGAACTCGTCTGTGGATTTTACGGGTACGACCACCCTCGGTGTAAGCGCGCGATGAAGAAGGATGAACTCTTGTACATCGCGTTCATGAATCAGATTTCAGGGGTCAGTGACTCCGTCACTGTTCAAAAAAAGAAAATCTCCGCAAACACAAACAATGTTGGTGATTCGTCGTAAATCGTACGTTCGCGCAGACGGAACGCGCGTCAAGGCAACATCGTACCGCTCCAAGGATCTTGGCAAGAAGGGTCGCGGTCCTAAACTATTCAAGTTAAAGAAGGGTGGTCTGAGCAAGTACGGATACAGCACGAGTGCATCTGTCGCAAGCAGACACCTGGCCCTTTCCCGCGCCATCTCTAGAGGCGTACCCGGTCTGACTCTGAGCCGTCGTATCGGTGCGCTCGCAACCCTACTCAAGAGAACCAACCCCATGCTCTCAAAACGCCTGCGTCGCAACCAGAGGTGGGTTGCCTAAAAACATACCCTTTTGCTTCTGAGTGAGCTTCGACGGAGGGACGTCGTCGTCGCTGCTCGAGACCCACTCGGTCCCTATGTGCGCGGTCCAGTGTATACACCCTCGATCGAGAACCTTTCTGCAAAAGACGCACGGCACTGAAGTGCCCATGTTCCCGTCGCACTTTATTCTGCATATGACAAACTTGCCAATCTTTCTGTGGACCCAGTGCGAAAATGCTGCAGGCTGAACGCCTTCTATTCTAGATCTGTGTCTGAGGTACTGCAAGAGACGGCGTTCTGCACACATGTGTGGGGTGTTACCTACATGAATCTCGCTATTCTTCGAAGCTTCGCACGTTACCATGACCATTGACTCAGAGATGACTCAAAATTTTAATACACGCGTCGAGAGATTCTATGACGGTCACGTCGACGACGACACCCGTCTCCGGCGGTTTGTGATGAATGAGAACCTCAACCGCCGAGGACAGTGCTAGACTCTTTGCAAGCTTGCGCGCAAACTTTGGCGCCTTGCGCTTCGTGAACACGATAGTCCTAAGAACTACCGTCTTCCTGATCAGCATTAAACTTAGCGTCCAAATTTCTTCCGAGCGGGATGACAAAGTTGGACTCTGTCAACCGGATACCCGGAATCTGTTCTGCCAGTGACTCCTCATCCAGAACCCGTGCACACAACTTTGATTTTTTGCGCTGGAGGTTTGTGATCTCGTTATCGATCGCGTATGACTCTGCATACACGAGCTTCTTCACGTAGACCTTCTTGGTCTGGCCGCTCCTGTGCGATCTGCAGATGGCTTGGAGCTCGGTCCCGGGGTTCCACGAGGGCTGAGTGATGTACACGCGAGTCGCCTCTTGGAGGTTCAGCCCGACGCCGCCAGCCTTGATCTGAATCACGAACACGGCACCTTGGTCCGGGCACGTCTTGAATCCGTTTATGACACCCTCGCGATCGCGCGTGGTTCCGTCGAGGACGAAGACCGTGCGACCGAGCTTGGACTCGAGCCGCCGCCGAATCTCCTCAGCCTCCGCCTTGAACTGCGTGAACACGAGCGACTTCTCGTCCGGGTGTTTTCTGATGTACGCGAGGAGCGCATCGAGCTTCGCGCTCGGACCGTTCCAGTCCTTGACGTACGATTTGGGCCACGAGAGAATCTGGCGACACCGAAGGAACCCCTCGAGGAGGTTATCGAGCTTTGACATCTCGTCGTACACCTGATCGTACAGTTCGCGCTCCTCCTCGTACATCTCGAGCTCGATGTTCACAAACTCGATGGGCACGGAAGTCGACTTGACGCGTCTCAGAATGTACTTGCTGCGAGTGTCTGAATCGAACGCGGTCGCATTCCTGGGAACGCCGACGAAATCGCACAGGGAAAAGAAGTCGCGAATCCTGTTGAACACGGGCGTACCCGTGAGGACCCATCGGATCGGCGCCTTGATGCGCATGCACGTCTTGAATGCGAGTGACTTAGGGTTACGAATCTCGTGGGCCTCGTCGAGGATGACTCGGTCCCACGTGTATCCGGCCTCGACGAGATCGATGAGCACGGAATAAGGGCACACGCAGACGTCCGCTTCAGGGTCGTACACGCGTCTCGGGCCGTCGTACGTACACACTTTAAGGCTCGGACCAAACTTTTCGAGCTCGCTTCGCCACTGCTGAACTATGGATTTCGGAACGACGACGAGCGTGTGCTTCTTTCGGTGACGGAGCATCACCTCGATCATCTGCACAGTCTTTCCGAGACCCATATCATCGCATAGAAACCCGCCCAAATGAGGCAGAGTCGTCTCGCGGCCGAGAAGCCACTCGACACCCTCGACCTGGTACGGCTTGAGTACGGTCATTCCTGTTACGTGTACTGCACGAGTCCTGTTGTGTCTTAGTGCAACGCACTAACCCCAGTACACATGACTCAAATTTTCTTTACGGGTTTGAGCACCTTCTTCTTTTTCGGTTTTATGTTGAATTTTTCAAACACCTTGTCGAGAGCAACCTGTTCCTTTTCAGAGTGTTTCTTGGCGTGCATGTGACCCTTGATGATTCGCTTGAGCTCCTTCTCGGGTCGACCGGCGAGTCTCAGGTACTTGATTCGTTCGGCGATGGGCGGAATGAGTCCGCGCGAGTACCACTTTTCGCACAGGACGTGCATGGGGTTCTGCGCGACTCTAAAAGCGACCTCCCCCGCGTCTTCCGAAATTTCCCACACGAAGTCGAGTCGGTCTACGATCATTGTTGTTCTTGTGAAACGAGTTTTTAATAGGTTCGGGGTACACCCTGTTCCTGAGATGCGTCCGGCGGTTCGAGTAGTAGTCCCCGGACTCGTTCAAGACGTAATCAATCTCTTCCGGCGACGCGTCGTCTTTGATCGCTTGGAAAGTCACCTCGAGATCGCGAAGTTCAGACACGGAGACGTTCTTCCTGTGCAGGATGAGACCCGTATCGGTCACCTCCGGGTCAAACTCGTCTCTGAGCAAAATCGGAAACTCGTTGTCCGAGTCGTCAATGACCAGAGGCTCCATGAGATCCTCGAGAAGTTCCTCGAACGACTCTGCATAGACGTGTTCCTTGTGCGCGTTTTCCGCCTCCTGCTTCCACTTCTTTATGGGCATGCGTCTATAGTGCACCTTTCGGCGACACATGGGACACGTCCCGCTTCCTTTCGTGTACCACGTCTTGACGCACGACTTGCAGAACGTGTGTCCGCAGACGAGCTTGCAGTTTGCGGAGCGCTCGTAGCACACTTCACACTCGGGTCCCGACATCACTTTGAAGAAAGAGGAATACCGTCTTTATACAGAAGAATTTGAAGAGCACGTACGCAATGACGAACGTGAACAGGAACGTTCCAACCTGGTTGAGACCAAAATACTTGGTCGCGAGCGAGGCTGTGATAATCACTATGGCTATGTTCAGGGCCTGGACACCGTACACAAGTTTTTCATTGAAGAATGGTACTTTAAAAATACAAGAGTTGTTCATTACAAGTATGCAACATTATGTGAACACCCGGCTCGTCCGAAACTGCGCGGACCAGGAGAGCCTGAACAACATCGAGCTCTCAAAACATCCCGATCTGACGCTCGAGGTTCTGGAGGCGTTCCCGAACATGGCGTGGGGGTTTCACACGCTTTCTCTGCACCCCAATTTCACGTTCGAGTGGGTCGAGCGGTTCCCGACAAAGTTCTGGGACTGGAATCACCTCTCTGAGATTGTGGACGTCGAGACGCTCGCGAGGAACAGTCACATGTTCTGGAACTGGCGGCTGGTCACGGACCGCACATACTTCAAGGATATACTCAGGTACCCGGACCTTCCGTGGGACTTTAGCATGATATTCATTCCAGAGGTGACCGAGGAACACGTGCCATTCCTCGAGGCTTTCGTGGACAGGATCCCCGACTGGAAGTGGTCCAGACTCGCAAAGAACGTCAAGTGGTCCGTGTTCAAGAACGCCCTGCACTTGCCCTGGCTCTGGTACGTAGGGGATGTCGAGATAGACGAGTTTCGCGAGGAAGACATAGACACCGTGCGGTACCTCGCAATCCTGTGCAATTGGATAAAGTTGACGATGGAAGTTCCTGTACATATAATAAATGCACATCCCGACCTTCCGTGGAATTACGAGTTTCTTCCGTGGAATCACAGCACGTGGAGAACGCCGGCCGAGCCCATGGAGCACGCCATACGCAAGTGGACCGCCGCGAACGCGATCAAGCGCCACTGGCGTCGAGCGATCAGCGACCCAGATTTTCTCATGTGTCGCAGACGCCTCATCAGAGAGTTTAAAGAAATGGAGGCTTGATTCGTTAGAATGGACGTCAAGTTCTACAAGCTTCGGCCGGATGCCGTCATTCCCTCCCGCGAGACACCTAGCTCTGTTGGCTTTGATCTGTATTCAGTCGAGCCGTACGTCGTACTCCCGGGACAGAGAATCGTCGTCTCCACGGGACTACGCGCGCGCTTTCCAGATGGTGTATACGGACGCATTGCTCCACGCAGTGGACTGGCCGTGAAGCACGGTCTGGACGTGAGCGACGGTGTCGTCGACAACAGTTACGACGGCGAGCTCCGCGTGGTCCTGTTCAACCACGATCAGGCGACGCCGTTCATCATCCGCCCGGGGTACAGGATCGCTCAGCTCATCCTACACGAGGCGCTCGTACCGGACACGGTCTCAGAAGTGCTTAGTAATGAGGCCTAGGACCTCCTTGGAGTGTTTGGTCCCGCTCGCCTTGTTTCGGCGAATGACATTTTGAACGAGTCTTCTTGAAGCGTTCACGAGCTTCTTGGTCTTCTTCTTCCTCTGTATCAGAAAAGATAAGTGACCCGCGCGAATAGAATTCTTGAGTCCCTTTTCCTTCTTTGCACCGTCGATCGGATTTCTCAATTTTATCGTGTCGTACACGAACGAACCCGCGAGGACGTACAGAGTGTCCTTCCACAGATACGTCAGTTTCTGTATGGGGAACCCGAGGTACCTCGACCACTTGAGACTCACGTGATCGCGGGACACGCCGGGTACGAGTACGAGCGACGTGTCGACGAGCTCGTACTTTTTGTTTCCTGGCGTGACGATCGAGTAATTGTACACCTTGTATACCTTCTTTCTCTTGTCTGATCCGCCCGGTCTGTCTACAGGAACACCTTGGACCTCTTTGAACTCTAGCTTGGCCTCGATCCCGTTCCTGTTCAGGAATCGTACGAAACCAGATACGTGCCTGTACATGATCGCTCGCATGATTCTTGATAGTCGCTCGATCTCAGTCCTTGTTTTTATAGATTTCGGAACTGCAAACTTGAAATCGAAATCGCTTGTCTTTGCTGTTCGTATACCGCGACCCTTGAGATACAGCTTCACCGCCATTCCGCCGCTCAGGTACATGACGAATTTTCCTGGATACGGTCTCAGGAGTCCGCGCGTCCCTTTCGTGTACTTGATGAACAGTTCCGACATGGGCGCGTTTCTCTGGATTGATATAGAACCGTTCTTGTTCGCGGATGTTGACGGCGGTGGCGACCCTGCACTCTTTAACAGCCCGTATCTCGTGACGTAGATCTCGCTGTGAAAGAGTCCCTTGTGAAACTTTGAAACCTTGGGCGACATGTACACGCCGTCGTACCCGTGCTTGTTCAGGTACTCTCGAGCGAACGACTCGAGCGTGATGCCGTCAATCTCTGTGACCGAGAGTCTCTGACCGGGCGTCTTTCCAAAGCCTGAAAGTGACGTCCTCCTCTTTGCCATGAGTCTCTTTAATGTCACATTTTGATTGGTTCGTCTGAGTCCAGTTCCGAACATGAAGCTCAGGAGCAACCGAGTATTCGACGAAAGGTACTTAAAGACCGATTTTAGCGAGTCGTGAGTAATTTCAAAGAGTCTCAACGGTCTTCTGTGAACGACGTACTGACACACAGAGCCGTACATTTTTGCAACCCTAGGATCCTTCGTGTAGAACGCGTGACCTGATTTACACGACCCACCTCTGAATAGGCGCTGACCTATTTTCAAGGTTTTCATTTACTCTTCGTCGTCAAAAAGTTTTTCCAGCAGCTCTGGGCGAACCGAAGGCGTTGTCATGTCCAGCACGTACTCGAAGACGTCATTGTCCAAAAACGGACTACAAATCTCGATTCCGTACTTGAGGTACTCCTCGGCGAGTTTCGTGTACAAATGAGGATCGAACTTGTCCGGATCCGCTGAGAAAATTTCGTCGGCGCCGATAGACAACATTATACGACGCGGTGGTTCCGATTGAATCGAGAGCCACTTTGGAAAATCCTTGGTGTGAACCATGATTATATTCTGAGAATTGACGTGAATCGAGTCACCGTCATCCTCGTCGACGCCGTCGTCGACAATCATGTACGCAATCTTGTTCGACGAGACGTACCGATCGATGAGACTCGAGCCGTAATCTGGACCGAGTACAAACGCATCCGTTTTTAGATCCAGCCGCTCCACGGCACGACGGAGAAGAGTCCTTAGCCTGGTGACATCGTTCCGATCGAGCGGTTTATCAAAATACATAGAGTCCCAACACACGAGCCGATTACGCTTCAGATCGTACAGGTGCCCGACAGGAAACTCGATCGGCGTCGACGGGGACATGTAAAATGAGAACGTGTCCGAACCGTTCCAATATAGAGGGGACGTTCCTACGCGACCTCTCGCAGCGTACTCACCACCAGAGTACAGCGCAAAGTTTCCGCTCGTCTGCTGACACGCATGGTACAAACCAAACTGATCGATCTCGTCGTAGCTCGGCGGATCCTCTCCTATGGCAACGTACATCTTTTTTTCCTGGACTACAAATGTTCATTACGTTTAAGTGCTCAGATTTAATTGTACAGATTAATACAGAGAATAATGAGAGAAATTTACGTAGACTCTCGTAGACGCAGTGAACCGTACGGAAATTCGTACACACTGTTCATACAGAATCCCTTAAAGAATGTCGTACGAGCGGAACTCGTATCTGCGACCGTCCCTAATACGATATACAACGTGACGAACGGTGTAAATATGTTCAGCATCACCGACACGACCAATCTGTATTCCGTCGCAAATGGTTTCTACTCGACATCTACGATGGTATCTGCAGTAAACTCTGGTGCACCTCCGACGAGCAACGTCCAGATCGCATTCTTGGCCGAAGAGGGTCGATTCATGTTTGTGGATCAGACTTCTCCATTCAGCCTCAATGTATATTCGAACGAGTTCAGTACACTCACAGGTTTCCCTCTGAATACGACGCTCGTGTCGAATATAGCGACATCTGCAAACGGCGTGTATTCTTCGACGTACGCGGGGTTTCACGTAATAAAATCAAATTCGGTCGCAAACTTCAAAACGTGCGGTGAATACATTTATCTAGATGTCGACGAACTCAGACGACCGCACGCCATCGACGCGGTGAATAACGTGTACCATTCACAGAGCTCGACCATATTTGCGATCATTCCTCTGGACGTCGGAAGCGGGTGTATCAAGACCTTCAAAGAGCTCTCAGACTACAAGATTTCTGTCGAGTACCCGAAACCCATAGACCAGATTGATCGACTCACTGTTCGGTGGCTGGATTACAACGGCGACGTCGTCAATTTTAACGGGGTCGATGAAAATGGATTCATACTCAGGTTTTACGAAGAGACGCCTTCGGGACTCGTAAGAGAATACACGACAGAAAAGGACAAATTACTTCCAAAGGACAAAAAGCTCACAGATAAACAGACTGTTTTTGTTATGCTCTTTCTTTCACTTGTTTTTATTTTATTTATAAAACGTAAGTGAAATGGATTCCATATTTAATGGATGTTGCACAGGCGGCGGAGGAGGAAGTGGTGGCCCCGTGACAGCAAACGTAACCATAAATAACAATACGTATCAAGGGTCTCAGTGGTCGAACGTTTCTAACGCCGGTCCCAACGGGGACGTGTACATCTTGTCAAACGTGGCAGTAGGTTCGAACGTCACGACGCTCGGTAAGATGTACGTCAGCGGTAATTTAGTAGTGTCCGAAACAATATCGAGTACGACCACGAGTGCATTACAATCAAACGTGAGCAATCTACAAACGTTTGCCACGAACGAGCGGTCAAACGTATCCTCCTTACAGACTTACGCGACTGCCGAGCGGTCAAACGTATCCTCCTTACAGACTTACGCGACTGCCGAGCGGTCAAACGTATCCTCCTTACAAACTTCAAATGCGCTCGTATGGTCGAACATAGCAAACATATATTCAAACCCCGTTACGAGTTCACAGTGGTCAAACGTGGGTCAGAATGTGTATCTGTTAGCAAACGTCGCCATAGGGTCTTCAAATACCTCTAGCGCCAAACTCTTCGTAGACGACAGTCTTGTAGTGTACGTACCTTCTACACCCGCATCACTTCCTTCCGGGTACACTTGGCGTGCAGTAACAGTTAATCCTACAAGTGGTATATTCGTATCAATTGGATATTTTAGCAATTTGTCTGCGTACTCTGATAATGGAATAACATGGACGCAGACGAGTCTCCCTTCTTCACAAGGCTGGAATGCAATCGCTGTAAATTCGTCAGGGAGATTTGTATCAATAACATTTAGTAATGTCGCTGCTTATTCCGACAACGGTATAACATGGACTCAAACTTCACTTCCAACTACTGGATGGAGTTCAATCACAGTAAATTCATCAGGTAGATTTGTAGCAGTCGCAGACAGTAGTAACGTCGCAGCTTATTCCGACAACGGAATATCATGGACACAGACGAGTCTCCCTTCTTCACAAGGTTGGCAATCAGTATCTGTAAATTCGTCAGGTAGATTTGTAGCAGTCGCAGGCAGTAGTAACGTCGCAGCTTATTCCGACAACGGAATATCATGGATACAGACGAGTCTCCCTTCTTCACGGAATTGGAGATCAGTCTCTGTAAACTCAACAGGTAGATTCGTTACCGTTTCTGGCAGTTCCAGTAATGTCGCGGCGTACTCAGACGACGGTATCTCATGGATACAAACATCACTGCCATCTTCACAAGATTGGTGGAGAATTACAGTAAATACTACTACAGGAAGATATGTAACTATTGCAAATCCTTCTAACATCGCCGCATATTCTGACGACGGTATCACATGGACTGAAACATCACTTCCATCTTTTCAATTTTGGCAATCTATCACTGTAAATACAAATACAGGATTGTATGTAGTAACATCAGACGGAGAAGTAGCAATATCGTATGATGGGATTAGTTGGAGCAATAATTTACCAGGAAGAGGAAGTATTACAACCAAAGACCTCACTGTATATGGAAATATAAACTCTCCAGTTACAAATTCTTTGGTCACATCCAATACTCTCGTGTACGCCAACGTGTCGAACATTTATTCGAACCTGAACCTCGTGTGGTCGAACATAAGAACACTCTATTCGAATGTTATACTAGGAGGCGCTATATCAGATGAAACAACGACACTCACGACTTCAAATTTCACAAACATAAGAGCGCATGTACCATTTACTATAAATTCAACAAGAGGAGTTCCTTTGTTCTGGCTCAATACGCTTTCAACTTCTTCAACTGTATTTGACATTCTTAAAAACGGAGCCAGTATTTATACGACGAAACCAGCTATAGCAAGCGGTACCACGAGCAATGTATCTGCAAACAGCACACCAGGAACACTTATAGGGAACACAAATTCATTTGCTCTTTATGATCTTATAACTGTGAAAGTAGACACAGTGGGAACAGGTACACCTGCTGGCGCAAAATTTGCAATTTATTGTGCTTGAATTTTTTATGTAGTACATCTAATAAATGTACGCTGTCATCGCCATAATTCTTCTTGCAATCTTAGCCCTCATATTTTTTATGAACGGTCAGGTGGTTCAGGCGCCCGCAGAAAAGAAACCTACGGTCGGTGGTGGTTCGTGTAAATGCGACGGACCCGCGAGTGCCGTAGACTCAATATCAGGTTTTCCGCTATAGACAATTCTTGAACATCTCGATCTGTTCGTCTGTGAATTTTTCAGGATAAGTTATGATAAATTTCAGAATCAAATTTCCGCTCGATGAAAGACCTTTACCTTTCACAATGTACTTCTTCGTAGGTTTTACGAATCCCGAAGTGTACTCAAAATTTCCGCCCATGTGCGGAACGACAAAAGTTTTACCTACGAGTGATTCTTTGAACGTCATCTTCACGGTGTACACGAGATTCAGACCGTCCAATTCAAACAAGGGATCTTTATCGATGAGTATCCGAATATCAAACGTTTCGCATACATGTATCACCGTTTTGTCGGGTGTACCGGGCGGTATCTGAACCGTAAACTCTCTCGAGCGTTCGTTAAAACCGCGCCTCTCGCACGATGAACACCCCATACATTTTCTTCCGTTACAGCTCGGACACTCTTGTTGAAAGGGTCCCAGCTGTATACCTCCTACTCCTTTACACACCGTACACTTACAGGATCCACACGGAACTCTGTCACTCACCTTGAGTTTGATCTCGTGTCCCGTGTACGCAGTCTGTAAGTTTATGCGAATGTCGTGTAGCTGTTTCTGAGGCTGGTGGTGTTGCTGAAAGAATTGAGAAAACATGCTAAACGGGTCAAAGTTCGGACCACCACCGCCGCCACCGCCGTCTCCTTCCCCTTTCGTTATGCGATCGTACGCGTTCTGAATCTTTTTGAACTGTTCGGGGTCACCTCCTTTATCCGGGTGGTGTTTCATCGCGAGTTTTCTATAGGCTTTCTTCACATCTTCTTCGGATGCACCATGAGATACACCGAGTACTTCGTAAGGGTCTCCTCCGTCCATCACTCTTTACTTATTTGCATAAATCTTTAAGATTCTGAGACGCTCGACGTGACGATCATCCTTCCAGCCGTAGTTCTTGGCGAGTCTCTCGGCGACGTGTCTCGCGGTCAGTGTCGACTTGTTCTTTGTGCCGCCGATGACGGCGTTTATGTTTCTGTTGAGCTTGCCGTACAGACGATTGATAACTTCTTGTTTCTTGTCCTTCAGAGTCGCCTTGAGTCCGACATTCTTGGCGAGTCTGTACAGATTCTTCTTCAGGTGTTTCGCGTACGTCTTCTTGCGCACGTCGACGACGGCGTTCACGGTCGGGCGCGTAGCGGTCTTCGCAGCCTCTGCAAGAAGAGCCGCACCTCGCGTCGGAGGTCTCAGTTTTGCACACATCTGTTTCATGGTGTCATCTTTGCTCACGCGGTGACCCATACGGCGAAGCACGCGCATGAGTTCATCCTTCTTGTACGAAGTACACAGCTTACCGTTGATCCGCGGACGTCTCTGAGGCGTCGTCGTGAACACGAGAACAGGGCTCGGGCTGTTTGAAGACTTACGTGAAGCACTCGGTCCAAACCCACCACCTGCACCCATAGTTCCCTTGACGGGACTCGGACTCGGCGTGAGCAGACCAGCCTTTTTCAGTTTCGTGATGTTGCGTATAGCCTGGAGCTCAGCCTGGACATCGTTGTTGAAATTGCCTCTCCGTAACAACTCAGCCTTGCGATTGGTCACCTTGCGCTTGTTCGCGAGTGAAAACTTGACTGCAGGGGACGCAGCAGCCCTCTTCTTCATCGGGGACTTCTTTTTTGGCGCGGGCGAGGACAGATTCAGAGTTCGAAGCTTGGGGAAGAGTGGCTTCATGTTCTTGTTACTAGTAACCAGAGAAGAAAATGCAGCGATCACTTGATCCATGGTTGGAAGGTTCTTGTGACGCGCGTCCGGACGCATGCGCCAATTTTTAACGACTGGTGAATTCTCACCGATGTACTCTTTTGGAAAGACACTCAGTGCAGCCTTCTTGAATTTCAAGGGCATGTCTGCGCTCACAGAGTTTATGAAGAAGTGGACGTCGTACATGGGATGATTTCCCGGAAATATACCGTAGTCCTTTTTCAGAACTTCGTCGGATAATACAGGATTCTTTCCGATCGAAGAAAAATTAGCAAACCCAAAATCGTAAATGTACGCGGAATTTCCTTTAACTAGTACATTGTCCACATGAAGATCATTGTGTCTAAAATTAGGAAACTTTGCCCGGATTTTTTTGAGTGCCAAGAGCGTCTTGAGAACGAGTTCAGCCTTCTTGTTCTGCTTGAGAGTTCCTTCGGGCAAGTACTCGGAGTACATGTAGAATCCGTCAAAACAGCGGACGCCGTCGTACACATTGGGGACGATGCTCGGAAACTTTGCATGAAGCTCTTTTTGGACATTGTACTCGAACTGTTCGCACTTCTTGATTGCAATCTCGGTCTTGCAACTCGGGTCCGGACACCCGACCCATACGACATCAGGTTTAAGAGCCATGATTCCGGGATGGGTCACGCTATTTGTCGGGAGTTTCTTGTGACGCATGAACGCGTGCGGGTTACACAAGTTTTTATCCTTCAACAAGTTCATTTAAATTAAAGAGTTGAAAAGAATTCTGTACAGGAATGGTCAGAGTTCTGGTGACTGGTCCCGCTGGTTTCGTGGGTCACTACGTCGTCGAGAAGATCATTAAGGAGACTGATTGGGACATCGTGGGTCTCGAGCGTCTTTCGTACTCTGGGAACCTGAATCGCATGTCCGATGTACTTCCTTCCGAGAGGTACACGGGAATTTACCACGATCTGAAGAGTCCGATCGGTGACCTTTTACAAAAGCAGATCGGTCAGGTGGACTACATAATTCACATCGCTGCAAACAGTCACGTAGATCGCAGTATCGAGGACCCTCTCTTATTTGTCATGGACAATGTCGTCGGTACGTGTAACATTCTGAATTTTGCACGGACGCAGAAGAACACACTCAAGTGTTTCCTGTACTTTTCGACAGATGAAGTGTTCGGTCCGGCGCCGGCCGGTATCAAGTACGACGAGTACGATCGGTACAATTCGACAAACCCGTACAGTGCAACCAAGGCGGGTGGCGAGGAGCTCGCGGTCGCCTTTGCAAACACGTACGATCTACCCGTGATCATTACGCACACCATGAACGTCTTTGGAAACCGTCAACACCCCGAGAAGTACATTCCTAAGTGTATTCGTGCGGTGAATAACGGCGAGACCATCACAATTCACAGCGACGAGACTCGGACCGTTCCCGGCTCGAGACACTATATCCACGGCGATGACGTTGCGGACGGTGTCCTCTTCGTTCTCAAGAATTGTCTTGGGCATCAGAACGGTTCCAAGTACAATCTCGTCGGACCCGAGGAGGTGAACAATCTCGAACTCGCACAGATGATTGCGGACATCATGGGCAAACCTCTAAAGTACGAGCTCGTCGATTTCCATTCGAGTCGTCCGGGACACGATCTCCGGTACGCAATTTCCGGCGAGCGTCTCGCAAAGCTCGGCTGGACGCCGAAAGAGTCTCTGCGCCAGAGAATTTCCGAAGTTGTTGATTGGACGCTCAAGAATCCCATGTGGATTTAAACGTGTCGAACGCGAACCAATCAAATGTCACTGGACATATTCGTCATCTTTCACAAAAAGTTGTTCCCGGAGATGTACGAGGAACTCGACGAGGATGAATTCAGGTGCCTGAAATTCATCGCAGTCAACGAAGAACTAGAAAAGGATCCGTGGGACGAGAAAATTTTCCCGAACGTCATCAAAGAGTGGGAATTACCCGTGTACCATCCCGAGTGGCAGAAGAACAACTGGATGAACGGCGGTGTGAATCACCACATAGTCATGAACAAGTTGTCGAGTGCAGAATACACGGGGTTCGTCCAATACGATATGAAGTTCCCCAAGGGATCTGTGAATAAACTCAAGTCAATGCTCGCACCGAACATCGGTGTATCCATACGCACGATGGATTTTCATTTCTTGATCGGTACGAGTACGTATGGATTTTCAGAACTCAGTCTGTACAACTATGCGCTGACGCAATTGCCACCATTCAAATCCCAAAAATTTCCTCTGTATCACAACTGTTTCATGAAGCGTGAGCACTACGAGGCAATCATGCCCAAAGTGCTCGAGATTGACAACTTATTGTACAAGTTTCACAATAGACCGGGTGATCCTATTTACCGATTCCCAATCACGACAGAGAGAACGTTGGCTTTAGCCATCGCAACTGTTGTGGATGACGTCCTCGAATTTAAGGACATCACACATGAAAGACTAACATGAAGATTTCGTACGCGATATCTGTGTGCAACGAAGACAGAGAACTAGATAATCTCTTGTACTTTTTGGTTTCAAACCAAGCAGAAGACGAAGAAATTGTCATACTCGTCGATACGACGAACGTGACTGATAAAGTGCGAAACGTGATCGAGAGATATTCTGGTTTTGTAAGAGTGTACGAGCGTGCGTTCTCTGACAGGGACTTTTCAGCGCACAAAAACTACTTGGGCGAGCAGTGCAGAGGTGACATCATATTCAATATAGACGCGGATGAGATTCCTCAAGAAGGACTCGTAGATTTCGTGAAACGTCTCGATCCAAAAACAATGCCGGACGTTCTGTACGTTCCTAGGATAAACATCTGTCCGGGGTACACGAAGAAATTTGCACAGGACGAAGGATTCCAAGTGAACGAGCTCGGCTGGATAAACTGGCCTGATTATCAAGGCAGGATATACAAACGAGGAATCAAATGGGAAGGAAAAGTTCACGAGAAGCTCACGGGTGGAACCAATCACAAGATGCTCAAGCCGTCACCTGAGCATGCTCTGTGGCACGTAAAGTCTGTTCAGAGACAGACCCGTCAAAATGAACTGTACAGATCGATTCAAGCTCCTGATCAAGTATGACAGGATCGCTTATTCCTTTGAAATTCGCCTTGAGACGCAGGAGCTCTAGAGCATCCTCCTTGTGCAAAAGCTTAAAAAATTTACGTTTCTCGTTTATAAACTGAAACACGCCGTTCGTCTCGCGCAAACCTTGACACACGGGCCACGTGACGTTTCGAAGAGCCACGACTTCAGCCTCGAGCTGATCGAGACGCGGGAGAATTAACGTACGCAGGAACTCGTCGCTCATTTTCTTTCTTGTTTAAAAATTCTAGTTTTTAAACAAGGAAATGAAAGGAAATGCCATACTCGCGATGCTCATCGCGTCCGTGTACCTTCGGGACGTACCCATGAGTCTCAGGGACAAGACTGTCATATGTCTGCTCATTCTGCAGTACATAGATCTGTACGTCAAAACCGAACTCGATCTCATATGGGTCAATAAACAGCTTAAACAAATGGAAGCTTCTTCTACACAGAGTAATGCAGTGGACATTCGTTGGCCCGATAGTGAAGAGTGGAATAGGTCAAGTTATGCATAAGTATGCACAGTTACTGGGTGCAGACTATGTAACATTCTACGATCAGCCACCGCCGCCACAAAATAAAGTCTTTGCATTTCTGATTCCGCAACCAAATGCAATAGAATTGATAATCAAAAAATTCAAACCGGACCTCGTCATGACCGTGTGCGAGACCGAACCTGTCCACGAGAATTATGAATTTATTCTTAAAAATTTTCCCGTGGTTCTCGTACCGAGCGAGTTCTGTAAATGTGTTCTCGCGAGACAATTTCCAGAGTACGCGGACCGTCTACGTCTCTTTCGACACTGGCCCGGTGTTGTCGTCGAAACTCCTCCTCCAAAAGAACCGCGTCCGTACACGTTTTACACCATAGGAAACGCACTCGATCCGCGAAAAAACATACGCACGTTTGTCGAGGCGTTTATACAATGTGGATTCGGAGATCGAGCACGACTCGTTATAAAGGCGACATGTAATCAAGATCTTCATCTGAAGATTCCAAACGTGCTAGTGATAAACGGACTCTTGGATGACACGCAGATGGAAAGAATACACTACATGGGAGACTGTTACGTCAACTGTTCTTCTTCAGAAGGTGTCGGAATGGGCGCCGTAGAGGCCGCAGTGCGTAACAAACCCGTGATCGTTACGGACTACGGAGGACTGTGCGAATACGTCAAGACTCCGTTCGTAATTTCGACAGAACCTTGTGAGGTTGGCGTCGTCGATTTCATGTATCAGCCTCATATGAAATGGGGCAAACCTAACATACACGATCTCATCAAGCACATGAAACACTGTTTCGAGAATGATATTCGCGAGTGGAATCACGAGTACACGCGCGAACTCACTTCAGCGAGCGTGCTTCGCACAGAATTTGCCGAGCTTAGCCTTGCACTTGCACGGAGTTCCGTTTAGGTTCCGCGCGATACACACAGATGATGGTGCAGCCGTCACCGCATCGGGTTTCTTGGGCTGTTGTGGCGCCTCTTCCAGAAAGACGATACGCATCTTTGGAACGAGTGACGAAGATTGAACAGCCTTTTTAATAGTCTGTTCGAGCTTCACAGGATCGATTTCGAGCTTCTTCACTACAGGAAGCGTGGGAGGAGCCTCCATTGTCTTCGTTCTCTCGACAACTCTCATAAGAGCATCCTTCTTTCTCTGGGAAATCTCCTGCAGATGAAGTTCGCGAAGTTTCTTGATCGATGGAAGAGTCATTTTTTGTTTGGACGGAGGTCACTTACTAAGAGGATGACCCAGTTCACAAAACTGAATATTTTCGCGAATGTTCACGAGCGTGCGATCGTACGTGCGCTTGTTATTTGGGTGCGACTTGTCTGTCCGTTTCTTCAAGGGTTTCCATATTTCACCGTCAAATGAACACTCATAAATTCCTTCCTTCTCACTGTGTTCCGGGTACTTTTGAACTGTGACCATCTTTCCATCGTACTGAATGCAAAAGTTTCCGTCTTTCAAGTAAAAATCGATTGTGATATTTTCCCTCGGTTTCCACTTGAAGAGCGTCGCGTGAGTACCCATGCGCACTGGCTCGTTCACAGGAGTGAATATGACACCGTCTGTGTTCTTGCCGAGCACGAGTTCGTTCATGCGCGAATATGGAAGCATATTCTTACACTCGACTCTGAGGTCCGGAAGAGGTAAGATTGCCCTCGTGACCGCACGGGCTTGTACGAGTCTCTCTATGAGACTCATCTTCCGGACATCGAGTCCCTTGACGCACACGGCGTCGTGCACGATGAAACGATTCCCTATGAGTTCGCCGTCGAGGAGCGTGTTTCTGGGGACGGTCAATGGGTACAGTGTGTACGCGAACGAACGGTTCACGAGCGCGCAAATTTTTCTATTTTCTGAATCCGTAAAACACACAAGAAAATGGCGTACCCCGTCCGTCTTCTCGCAGACGAGATAGTCGTTCTTACGAAGAAGCGCGAGGTGTTTACGCTCGATAGAAACTGGCTGAGGACCCGGGAAGCGGTCCACATTCTTCGACTCCCATTTTTCGAGGACGAAACGTTTGATTTCGAGTTCCATTTCTCTTTAGGGACCAGTTGATACACCTAGACTGTCAAGGATATTTCCGGTACACTCGTACACGTAGTGACACGTCACAGTTGCTGATCTCAAGACTCCAATTTTTAAGCCTGCATTCTTCTTGAGCGACATCTCGAACGACTTGATAGGTCCGCTGTCGAGTTTCTTGAACACGGCTTTCGCGTCCATACAGAACACACGGGGTTCGCCAGAGACGTATTCAGAAACTTTGTTCTTTTCGGTCGAATTAGCAACGAGGTCGAATTTCAGACCTCTCTGATGAACAGGTTCATCTGCACTTGCCGCCGCCGTGCGCTCACGGAACTGTTTCCAGTCGACTCCCTCGGTGACACACGAAACTGTTAGAATCTTGTAATTGTCCGGTATGTCATCTATGGCTAGCCGCTTTATTGTGTCAACGTCGGTAGTCACACCATAGTCAATCCATACGAGTCGGGCATTCGCTGCAGCGGTCGCCTTTATGTACTTGTGAAGGTTTGTAAACTTTTCAGACTCGCTCACGAACCGAACTTCCAACGGTATTCCGACAGACATGCACAACATGTGCAAGTTCATAGCGGTGTGAAGTGTCGTTGTGATGATTGATTTGTTCCTCGTGACGATGTACATGTGAATTGGCACGATCATCATTAATCAAAACGATCCCGTAAACCTTAAGTTACCTACGTGACCGAGTACGGCGGTGACATCCGCGTGAATAGTTCCACCCATGAGTTGCCAGCGTCTACAGAATGCGTAGTCTTCAGAGAGGTACCTGCGGTTGTCCGGGTCAATCATGCAGTCAAAAATCGCACAGTATTCTTCGAGATCTCTGTTCTGATGATCGTTCACACACATGAGCGTGTCCTTGTAATGCTCGTACATTCTCTCGATGACACTCCGTTTGATGCACATGAACCCGGTCGGTCCGTCGAGCACCTCGGTAAATCCGTTGACGACTTTCGATTGCGCGTGCTTGAAATTGAGAACAAGCGAACTCGCGAGACGATCGAGCGGTCTCGTGTCACCTTGTTTTATAGCATCTTCAGCTTGGTTCCACATGACCACCTTCTTCGGATAACACGCAACGGAGACGTCGTGTCCGCTCTCGACGAGTCTGACTACGCTCTCCGCTTGAAAATGAATATCCGCGTCGATAAAGATGAAATAGTCACAGTCAGTCTTGTACAAAAAGCGAGCTATGGAAATGTTTCGAGCGCGCGTGATGAGACTCTCATTCTCGGTCGTATCCACCATGAGTTGAATTCCTTTGATTGCACAGAGTCTCTGCAATTGGAGCATGGACTCTGCGTACGCCTGGAGACACAGACCGCCATAACACGGAGTCGAAAGAAACACTTTCATTTCTTCTTCAGACGCGTCAGGTGTTCTTAAGTATCTTCTCAATCTTGTTGAGAGTCGGGACGGAGACGTCGCAGACCTTTGCGACGAAACTCTTGTCTACTGTGTATCCCAAATCTTCGACGAGCGTCTTGTAAATCACCGCGCTCGCGACACCTTTGGGAGTCTTTCCCATGAGGTTTGGATTGTTCTGAGCCTCTTCACACGCCCGAATAACCTTCATACGAGCCTTTCCTTTCTCCGAGTCCGGAATGAATGTTATGTCGTTGAAGAGTCTCGAGATGATATCGCTCGACTGCGTCTTTCCGGTCGTCTCGCCGGTCGCGTCCCCGAAAATGTCGCTCGTTCTCGAGACGTCCTTGACCGGAATCTCAAACGCCTCTGCAATCTCCTGCAGAGTTCGCGTGACGCCGTGTTCCTTGCATGCACAGAGGACACAGTTGGCCTTGACTCCTGCACGGACCGCGCCACGAGTCAACTTCTCGGAGTTGAACTTGCGATACATCATCTTTGCGTAGTGAATGATCGCGTCATTCAGCTTGAGTTTACCTTTGCATATGTGCTCAAACTGACAGTACGCCTGATGCAGTGCACGATCCCTGTGATTCATACCCGAGTGCATGCTAATCTTTGCCATCTTCCTGTACATCTGGCCACCGCCAGTTATGCGCGTGCTCATCCCCCAGGACGCAGAGTACAGTGCATCGTCTACAGGTGCACCGACGCGTGACGGATCGATGTCGTCATCCGGGCCGCCTATCCATTCGGGCTCGTCCGATAGGTACACACTCTCAACTCGGCCACATTTTGTGCATGTGGGAAAATCGTACGCGAACGACTTCACGCCTCCACACTCACAAAAATATGGGTCTTCTTTTTTTTGGGGTTCATTCTGTTCGAGAAGAAGAAGCGTCTGTACCTGATTCCAGATAGCATCCTCCATCGCGTATTCTGTTACTTGTACATAATTTTAGGCACATTGTCCCGGCGCACAATACTTTATTTTTTTTAGCGGACAAGTACCGGCTGAGCGACGACGCGCGCGGAGAAGTACCAGTACACGAGCAAGGCGAGTATCGCCGTGAACACGAACCACTTTCCGAATTTGACCTTTTTAATTCGGCGCTCTTCCTCCTCCTGTGCCTTGCGGCGCTCTTCTTCTGCAAGACGATCCTTGACCTGTTTTATGTACGCGTCGACGGTCGCGCGGTCGTCATCGTCGAACCCTTCCTTCGAAGTGACCCTGTCCGTGTGCAGACGGAGCAAAAACCCGTTATTCTCAAACCCTTGGAAATTGAGCGGTCTGAGATTCTTGTCGTACCAGTGTATCGTCAGTCTCGATACGGTCTGTCTGGGATTCATGGGCATGGAGACCACGTAGTCCGTGTTCTCTTTAAATGTCTTGACGAGAGTCGAAGGAACGTCCATGGGAATCGCCGCAAACATATTCCCGGCGTTCGTTCCAGACAGAGGCATGGATTTAGCGTCGCTGAAGAACGGTGATCTGAACTCTTCAATGTCCAGGAACACAAACTCGTTCAGAGAAAAGTCGGCGATTCGCTCTGATTTGACCGCGTACGAGAATCCTGATACGGCAACGTCGAGAGAACTCACGGTGTACGTCTTATTCGCGTCGAGACCGAGCATCTTTGCGAGTTCCTGCGAGTACACTGTGATTGAGCTCGTCGATTCGTTTGTCAGATACAGGAATTTCCCTTCGGCCTGTGAATACTGTATAGCCTCTCGAATGTCCAGGCGTTCGTTGAGTTCATCCGCGAGAAGCTGTGCAGAGTAGAAACCCGGATTCATAGACACGTTCGAACTGAGACTCGCTGTGGATAGAACATTTGATCCGTCTGTCAAGTTGTACAGTGTGTTCGGAACCTTTGCAGAGACGAGATCGACGCGCACGACATCCTTTATGGTCGTGGGCAGGTGCAAAACGTACGCATTACCGTACGGGTACAGTGCAGTGTCTCTGTTTTTGGAATCTACGTGAACGTAGTGTTCCATTTACATTATCTTATAGTTTTTCATCTGCTGATTGACGAACATTCCGTCGCCGCAGATTCCGCCCGGAGTCTCGGTGGAGTAATAGGAAGCATCCTTGGAAGGACCTGGAGTGCACTTGAGGTCGACGGGGAGCTTGAAAAAGTCACCCGGCTCGTTACCCGTGCCCTGGACGTCGTACGAGTACGGTCTGAGCTGTCTCACTGCATTGAACGTGGAGACCAGGTTCGGGAAGTACAGCTTTATGAAAATCAGAACCAGGAGGATTACTATCATAGCATCGTACTGGCCGCTCATTCTTCTTTTACAGTTCGACTAGGATTTTTTTTCGAGGAGGAGATCCCATCGCGTTAAAGATGTCACTCATAATTTCTTTAAAGATTCTAGTATGGATTTCGACTTGGACCCTACAGAGAAGGAACTGTTTGACGAGATTAATATACTGAGCGAGGGCGACTCTGCTTCTTCCAGGAGACCTTCGAAGCCTGTTCCGTCAAGACAGTTCAAGAAACAGGTGTCGTTCGCTTCTTCTCAGCCTTCGTTTGGTGGAGGAGGCGAAGAGGACACTATAGACATGTTTGCAAATTCGTCCAAGATGAACGTACCGGCGCCTCCGCCTCCTGTAGAGTGGGACGGCGGCGAGGAGTTTGATCAGCAGCAACAACAGCATCAAAATTTCCAGAGAAGTATTCCGACAGGCCCGTCAGAGGGTTACAAGACGATCGAGGACGAGAAGGCGGATCTTCTGAACAGAATCGCGCGCCTGCAGAAGAAGGGTCTGAACACATCCGCGAGACTCACCGTCTACTCGGACATAGAGGACATTCGCTCAGAGTACAAGCGTCTGACGTACTCTATCGAGGTGGACCAGTCTATCAAGTTCCAGAGACGTATGCTCGTCGCCTGCGTGTCCGGTATCGAGTTCCTGAACAAGAAGTTCGATCCGTTCGATCTGGAACTGGACGGTTGGTCCGAGAATGTCATGGAGAACCAGGAGGATTACGATACCGTGTTCGAGGAACTGTTCCAGAAGTACAGATCCAAGGTGAACGTCGCACCCGAGATCAAGCTCATGTTCATGGTCGGTGGTTCCGCCATGATGTTCCATCTGAGCAAGTCGATGTTCAAATCTTTCGCCGTGAAGAACAACCTCGAGGAGCAGCAACAGAAACCTTCGGCTCAGGCTGCTGCGGCTGCAGCTACGGCAGCGAGCGCTCAGCGCAGGGAGATGAGAGGCCCCGGTATCGATCTGGCAAGTCTGGGCAAGGGACTTGACATATCGAGCATCCTAGGATCTCTGCAGCAGCAGATGCCTCCACAGCCTTCCGCCGCCTCTGCGTACGCGATGGGAGGAGGTCCAGGAAGTGATGACATTTCAGACATAATCTCCATAGGGTCAGAGGTTCGCGACCTGGAACTTCAGACGACGTCGATGACTACAAAAAAGAAGAGAGGTCGTTCCTCTTCTAACAACAACTCTGGATCCAGTGCCAAAAAAGAACTTGTCCTGTAATAAAATATAAATGATTTCGTATGCACCTCTCGATGACTACGAAGAAGAGAAAATGCTCGTTCCTAAACAGTACGCAATATCCAAGCAACAGCAACAGCAGCAGAAACAGCCTACAGAGTGTAACATGGTCGTGATGATTTTCATAGGTGCCGTGTTGTTCCTTGCACTCATGGATTCGTCTCGCTAAAAGAGACACGCTTCTTCTTCAGCTTCTTCAGAATGAACCTGAGGAGGCCGATACGTCTTGTTTCTCTTGTAAAACATTCCGTACAGGAGTGACCACTTATCCACAAAATCAAACACTTCTTTGGTTCCGTGTGTCGTGCGCATGATTCGACCTAGAGCCTGCTTGACGTCGCTGTGTGGCGTCACCAGGAACAGCGTATCCAAAGAAGGTATATCGAGACCCTCATAAGCAAGTGAAAACGTCGCTATGATCACCTGCTTCTGAGCCGCCTGTTCGTGTTCTTCGGGTTTCATTCCGCCGAGGTACAGACCTGATACTTCTCCTCCCAATTGGTCGTGGATCCATTCACAGTGTGCCCTTCGATCGCTCAAGAGCAAAATTCGTCGTTTGCGCCCGATACACTCGCGTAGGTGCATCAGAATGAGCTCGTTTCGTTCGGGAAGATCGACTATGTGATTGATCATGTGCGCCATGGAAACCTTTCCAAACTTGTTCAGGATCGGACCCGCCTTGAAAGACGGGTGATCAAACTCTATGCGATTCACTACGAGTTCTGCGCCCGTAGGAACCGACGTCCCGAGCGTGTAAAAGACGTCCCCGAGAAACCAGTACAGTATACGCGTGAGTCCATCCTTGCGTTCGGGGGTTGCAGTGAGTCCGAGCGTAAACTCGGGCCGGACTTTGAACATCGCCTTTGAAAATGCAGGCGCACCTACATGATGCGCCTCGTCCACGATGACAAGTCCGAACATGTCGAACATTTCTACGGGATGGTCTCGTACACACAGAGTCTGAATCATCGCGAGTACAAATTGGTGTCCGTCGACGTCCCACGTGTCACCCTGTATCAGACCCACGGTCGAACCGGGACAGAACTGTGCGATTCGTTCGCGCCACTGATTCGCGAGAAACTCTTTATGGACGACGATGAGCGTCTTTCTCTTGAGTTTTGACGATATCGCGAGTGCAGTTATAGTCTTTCCGTAGCCGCACCCGAGACAGAGAACACCGTTACCCTTGAATTTTGCAACAGCCTCTTTTTGGTAGTCTCTGAGTTTTCCCGTGAAGTTCACGGACACGGCGACACCCTTCGAGATTTTTGCCGCAGATGCAGACTCGTCGTTAAAAAAGCGAGGAATCAATAGTTTTCCACCCGGCAGTTCGCGGTACACTTTGAACGAAGGCGGTCGTATGCCGATCGCATTTTCATTCGGTCGAACCGTGAGCTGTTTTTTTAGCTCGTTCATTTATTAGTCTGTATCTATACTTTTTAACACGTAGTACACAGAGCCATTCCATATTTTCTTTGTAAACTCACACGATGAGATCACGTCACCTGGTCTCAATTCGAATATCGTCCGTAGACCTTTTGTGGTGACACCGCTCATCTTGCCGTACCTCCACGGAACTTTTATATGAAGTCCGTCAACGTCTATGTACTTGCGTCCGTTGACTTCGTAGACTCCTGCAGACCCAACAACTGGCATTTCTGTTGGAACTCGCGCTTCTCGCCTTTAGAAAGATGATCGGTCACAAAATTCATCCGCATAGCCTGTACCTCTGGACCTGTGAGCGTCACTGCGTTCAGTCTGTAGTCTACAAAAGCCTCGCACGCCATGGGTACGATCGGTTTGATCAAGTTGAAAATCTCCTTGGCACACTCTTGGATCTCCTGTTGCGCGTGATCATCCATGCGCAGACGCAAGAAATGGAACAGATTGTGCAGGTTGATCTTCCAGTAAAATTCCGTGAATGTGGACTGTGGGAGGTGCGCCCTCGCGAGTTCACGAGCGATTCCTCGTCCGATTAGTCCGTCGTATACGTCGAATGCGTTCCTGCACACCTGAGTCTGACTCAGAACGGCGGAATGGTCCCTGAAAGATTCAATCTCGGAACACTGTTTGTTCGTCGCAGACTGAGTCCGATACTCGCTCGGGATCCAAAAGTCATCCTTCACAACCGAGTACCGCGCAGAGAGTTCGTTGACGCTCGCCGTGCGGTGGCGGAGCCACTGACGTGCGACGAATATGGGGACGCGCACGTGGAACTTGAACTCGACCATCTCGAAAGGCGTCGTGTGCCAGTGACGCATGAGATACCTGATCAACTGACGATCCTCATTCACGGTCCGTGTACCTTCGCCGTAGGATACACGTGCGGCCTGCACGATGGCCGCATCACTTCCCATGTGATCAACGAGTCTGACCGTTGAGGACATTTGAAGAATTGACGTTTACATTTTTTAAGTTACCAGCATTCAGAGACGTCGGTGACGTGAAATATACGTACGCTACGATGCCTACGATCAATAGTATGAATAGGATTACTAAAAGCCATATCCACCAGCTGGTGGCTGTCGTCTTTTCCTCTTCCTTTGCGGGTGGAGCTGGAGAAGGACTCGGTGACGGCGGCAGTGCCGGTGCCGGTGGCGGAGGCGGCGGAGGAGGAAGAGGACTCGGTGACGGACTCGGTGACGACATTTATTGTAATATACTAAGAAAATCCGACGTCAATTTTTCCATCGGGCCACTTGGTCGTCGGATACGCGGTTACGAATGAAGGGCACTTTCCAGATGTACAGTCCACAAACTCGTGATCGGGGTACTTCTCCATCTGCTTTACTGTATACGGGCACCCTAGAGAACCGTAGATGATCGGTTTTCCACCACCTGACGGAGCAGCAGCAGGAGCGCCATCCGCCGCTCCCTTCTTGGACGACTTTCTGAAATAGAACCACCACACTATAAGCGCTAGTACGAGAACACCTGCTCCGATGATCATCAGGTTCTTTCTGCCCTGAGTAGTGGATGGATTCGCGTCCTGAATGACGTCCATTATTATTGTAATATGTGAACAATAAAATTCACTTAGAGAATACGCGTTCTGTCTGAACAAGAAAGAGAATGCCTTTCATTCCGGTGACTCCTGCTCCCGTTATTCAGAAGTTCTGCAGGCCGATCTCGAGCATCTCACTGAAGAAGCTCGGCGCGTACTCTCTGAATCCTCTGAAACTCACAAAGAAGGGTCCGTTGTCAAATATTCCCGTGAAAAACGGAGACATTGTCGAGGACGTCGAGCAGATTGATACGAACGTGTTTCAGATTGACGTCGTCGACGACGAATCTGGTACGACGCACACGTACACTCTCGTCGTACCTGTAGAAGAAGACGACGACAACTAAATGCATTCACAAACGTCACAGAGACACCGAATCTTCATCCCACTTTTCAGGACGTGTGGCCAGATGTATCCGTGATTCATGAATATTTCATCAACATGAAAATTGTACTCTGATGGCATCTTTCTATTCAGTGCAGCCTTGTGCGAATCGTGCAGAGGTTTCCAATAGAACCACCACGGGAACTTGGCACTGACGGTGGCGACATCTTCTTTATTCATGGTGTTCCTGTATCCTCGCGCGACCCATTCGTCAATCATAGCATTCATGTACAGTGCAAGTGCTTCTTCGTGTCCCTCCCACATTCTCACGGCTGGATGATTTTTCCACCCGTGAGACTGTTTTCTTAGAGTTCTGAGTATCTGATACGCCTCGACTCTCTGCTTACCGAGTCTTCTGTAATCAAGACTCTTTGCACACTCGACGAGATTCGACGATGTCACGAACGTCATCATTTGTGTCCTTGTACAAAAGCTCGCTTTTGTCCAGAGACGTGTCTCTGTCCAACGGTGCACCGTTGTCCCACAGTGTCCTCTTTTCAGACCCCTGGTCACACTCTTTTAGATTTTTTCGATACGTGGAGACAATATCGCTGACGCGCGCCTCGTACCATTTTTGTAGCTCCTCCATTTACCAAGCAGCAACGAACACGTTTAATTGCTGAAGGCCAGACCGCCCATACCGGACTGGATGCGCAGAATGTTGTAGTTCACAGCGAACATGCGCTGCTGGGTGGTGTCGGTGGGGGACTTCAGGGTCACAGCCACCTGGGCGTTGTCGATGCGAGAGAAGTTGCACGTGCCGGTTGGCTGGTGCTCCTCCGGCTGCAGCGCGAAGGAATAGCAGTAGATGCCCGGGTACGGGTTGCCGGAGTGGTGGTAGAACGGCTGGACCTGGTTGAAGTACTTGCCCGGCTGGTTGGCGAAGCGGTCCTGACCGTTGAGCACCAGACGGAACACGGACAGAGGAGCAACCTCGGCGGAGACCTGGTTGGCGGTGGCGGCCTGCTTGGCACCGTCCTCCAGCCACTGGGCGGCACCGACACCGGCGGTCAGGCGCGGCGTACCGATCATGTGAGGCTGCACGTAGTTGTTGCCGGAGGTGAGCAGGAACAGATTGGAGGTGACGTTAACGTTACCGGTGTTGGAGGTGAAGTTCCATGCGGAGTTGAATGCGGAACCGGAGGTACCCGGGTACGCCGGATTGGTGTAGCACCAGATCAGCTCCTTCACCGGGTGGTTGTAAGACAGACGGATCAGCTGCTCGCTGGCCAGGGTGGTGATAGAGTCGGCGCCGGTGTGCTGCAGCTGCTCGATCAGGTACTCGTGACCCTTCTGAGCGAACCGGCGGCGCTCCTCGGTGTCGAGGTACACGTAGTTGGCCCACACCTGGAAGCCGCTGAACAGGTTATCGTAATAGCCAGTCAGGTTGAAGTCCAGGCGCACCTCGTGGTACTGCAGGGCAATCAGGGGCAGGTACAGACCCGGGTTGCGGTTGAAGAAGAACAGCAGAGGCAGGAACACGCGGTCGTTGGTACCGGCCGCCACGGTCGTCGGGTAGGTGGTCATCTTGCCCCACTCAGTCTTATCAGAGTCTGCCAGGAACAGCTCGGAGTACAGACGCCACCACGCCTGGTAGTGCTTGTCGATGCGCTGGCCACCGATGGTCAGCTCGACGTCGGCGACGGCACGCTCAGCCATCCAGTTGGTGTCCGGGGCGATGTTGGAAGAAGTCAGAGACACGGACTTCGGGGTCAGAGCGACGTACATGTTGCCGACCAGGTCACCGTTGCGAGCGATGGTCACGGACACGCGGCCAGAGTTGCCGGCGGTACCGTTGACGGTCTGCACGATGTTCTCCATAGCGAAGTTGGTGTGGCGCTTGTACACCGCCTGGAAGAAGGTCACCTTGGGCTGACCGGTCAGGTACACGTCCTGAGCACCGTAAGCGACGAGTTGCATAAGTCCACCAGCCATTTTTAGTACTAGCAAAGAAAAAATTTTGAAGGGACGACCAGCGCAGAGGCGCGCTCCATTCTTTCAAAATTTTTATTCGAACAATTACAAATAATGCCTAACGTAGTAGACGACATTGTGGCTGACGAGGAGGGTGACGACCTGGTGATGGACGACGGCGAAGAAGACGACGACATGATAATGGAGAATCCCCTGGTGGATCTCCTGGTCACTTCCGGGGGCGAGAACATCGCGGACGCCGTGACCAACGGACTGGACCGTATCGCCCGTCAATTGGACGCCCAGAACAAAATTTTTGTAAAGCTGTACACTGTCCTGGCCAAGCTGGCGGCAGAGAAGTCACCGGCGGCACCGGCTTAAAAATTTCTCTCTGATACTACCTAGAAGATGGATGACATACATACTATTCAGAAGGATGTTCTTCCTGAGCATACACAGAAGATTGAGATGGAAATCCTGAGATCCGAGGTGAGTCAACTTGACGAAGAAAATATACAAAAATCGATCTGTGAATACGAGACTCGTATGGGTCTCACCGCGCGCGGCGATAGTTTCGTTCCTCTGACGAATCCGTTCAGGCAATTCTTCAGGGAAGACGAGTTGGACACGAGCACTGGTCTTCCGTGTAATGTAGATCTGGACAGGGTCGTCGAGCAGAAGCGACGACTCGTGAGCCTGTTTTCTGAGCTGTACCACCGAGCGAACGAGCTCGGAATATGTTCTAACCCGACGACTGACGTCAACGGCGACGAGTTTACAATCTCGAGCAGGATCACTCGCCTGATTGAGACTGCCGCTGATTATTTCGAGGTGATCTTTGCATGGGTCCGCATCTACGAGCGAATCAATCACCCGACGCTCGTTCCTATCCAGGGTGATTTCGACGGTTCAATCTTTCGTGTGAAGACTCTTGACGATCTCTCTGAGGAGGACGAGCGAACGCCGTACCAACGACTCCTCCTGTATTTGCTCAATGAATTGAAGCGCCAGGGTATGAAGCGGTACAAGGGTCAGTGCTGCAAGCAGATCATGTGCGGACCGTACCTGACTCGCGCCTGGAAGCCGATCATGGACATCGAGGAGTTTGTGTATCAGTTCACGCAGAAGGAGGACAAGTACGACATGTGGAAGAACCTCACAAAATCTGCAGGGAATGTCAAGGAGAGCATCAATCACTTGTCAAACTGTAAGGATATTCAGTTTCCTGAGATCAAGAAGGATCGCCACGCCTGGGCATTCAGGAACGGTCTCTTCGTCGGGAAGGAGTGGGACGGAAGCCGGTACAAGACGCGCTTCTATCCGTACGGATCCCCTGAGTTTGATTCGCTGGATCCTACCGTCGTCGCGTGCAAGTTTTTCGATCAGGAATTCAATCACTACGACGACATCAACTGGAGGGACATCCCTACTCCGTACATGCAGAGCGTTCTGGATTACCAGAAGTTTCCGAAGGATGTGTGCGACTGGATCTACGTGTTCGGCGGTCGTCTGTGTTTTGACGTGAACGAGTTGGACGCCTGGCAATGTATTCCGTTCCTGAAGGGAATCGCGCGCTCGGGCAAGTCCACGCTGATCACTAAGGTCTTCAAGCGATTCTACGACCCTGAGGACGTACGCACCCTATCCAATAACATAGAAAAGAAATTCGGACTGTGGAGCATACACGACGGACTCATGTTCATCAGTCCAGAGGTCAAGGGCGACCTATCGCTCGAGCAGGCTGAGTTCCAGTCCATGGTGTCCGGTGAGGACGTCTCGATCGCACGCAAAAACCAGAAGGCTCTGAGCAAACAGTGGAACGTCCCTGGGATCCTGGCGGGTAACGAAGTTCCGAATTGGCGCGACAACTCTGGGAGTGTGCAGCGTCGCGTCGTGACTGTGAACTTCTCGCGTCAGGTTGCAGAGGCGGATCCGCACCTGGACGACAAGCTGGACGGCGAACTCCCTGCGATCCTGTGCAAGTGCGTCAAGGCGTACGTCGAGTTTGCTCACAGGTACAGCGACCAGGACATATGGAACGTTCTTCCGAGGTACTTCAAGGATATCCAGAAACAGATTGCGATCGTCACGAACACTCTGCAGAATTTCTTGGAGTCCGAGAAGGTCGAGTACGGCTCGGACAAGTTTGTTCCTCAGAAGTTCTTCGTGCACATGTTCAATCAACACTGCCAAGAGAACAATCTTCCGAAATCAAAGTTCAATCCGGACGTGTACGCTGGCCCGTTCAGCTCTCGCGAGTTGGAAGTGCGCTCCGAGGCTGTGACGTACCGAGGAAAGCCGTACGCGACGCAGCCTGTGATTTACGGTATCGATCTCATACAGGAAATTTCTAATGTTGTCGATTTCTAAATGGTATTGACATTTCAGAGTGCGAGTTCGACTCGCTTTTTGGTTCCTCTCGACCTACAGAGTCTCTTTTGGAGAGGTGAGAAATTACCAAAGGATGTCGCGAGCGTTCAGGGTTTTGCACAGTCCATAGGAGGTAAAGAACCCGTGATACAAAAGAGTGCGAACGGTGCTGTTGCCGGCGGAAGTCGCGCCACACGCCTAAAGCGCGTCGAGGTTCGGTTCAGGTTCAAAGGTCTCGCTGTCCTGCGCGAATCCACAGTGACTCTCTCTGGTAGCGTACCGTGGGAGATGATCTACCGTGTTTTGGTCAGGTTAGTCCCAGAGGTGAAGCAGTTGACATTCACAACTACAAACACGGCCGTGCGATTCTACTTAAAGAAACAGGTTCGGATCGATGAGATTGGTAGATCGGGTAGACGCGCACCGACTGGTGTGAGGATCACCTACGAGCCCGAGCTGTACTTTTCGAGACTGGTCATGAAATTCACCGACGGGATCGTCGCGTCCGTCTTTGCAAACGGAACGGTCGTCGCACAGGGCAAGGACCTCACGGGAATCGAGGCGCGTGTTAGGGGAGTTCTTGCACAGTATCCAGGGGCGTACGGTGCAAACGTCGCAAAGAGTCCCGTCGCGGCGCGCAAGAACCTCGCAAAGAAGCGCGCGGCTATAATTGCAGAGCGATACGATCTGGCCAAAAATTGGACGAACGCGCGGAACGGATTCTACGTCCGACCGGGACCAAACAAGGCGCCGCGGTTCTATAAAGTTCCTGCGAACCCCGCGCTCGTGCGCCAGAAGGTGCTCAAGGCGTACGCGAACGTCGGTGTGAACGTACCTCTGCGCGTTCGCGCGGCTCTTGGAATCGTGAACACGACCGTGAAAAAGTCGGCACAGCCGAGAAAGTCCACCGCGAGCAACTGGAACGTGTCCCCGCCAACTGGTATGTATATCCGCCCGGGACCCGGTGGCTTACCCAAACTGTACAAGATTCCCAAACTCATACCCCAGGGACGCAAGACTGTTCTCGAAGCGTACAAGAAAGCCGGCGTTCGAATCCCGAACAAGGTCCGCGCCGTGTTTGGAATTCCAGGGAGTGCCGCCCGAGGAGGGGCTAGCAGCAGCCCCTCGTCCTCAACGGGTCCAAAAGTGTCACCCGGTGGCAGAATAAACGGACTCGACTGTATGCGGTACAAGGTTGCGGACCTGCGCAGGATTGCGGCGCGCCTAGAAGTTCCTTTAACTGGACGGATGAAGAAGGAGGAGATATGCAGAGCCCTAAAGAAACAAAAAGCTGTGGCAAGTGTGCCGTTGGGTTCCCCTAACTTTATGAAGAATGGTGTTCCGTACTACATCCTTGCAAATCAGCGCAAGGTCCGAAGAGACAAACACGTCAAGTCCATGAACTCTTTCAAGGTGGCCGAACTCAAGAATATGATCCTTGCACTGAACAGTTCCGAGAACGTATCCGGAAAGAAATCCAAGAAGAACCTGATAAACACGCTCATAGAACGCAAGAGAACCAAGGGACTGTTTAACAACATGAATTTCAACTTCTCAGCGAGTTCCTCGGAGGCTAGCAGCAGTGCCTCGTCCAGAGCCAGTCCGGCTCTGTCCAGAGCCTCTAGTTCGGCTCTGTCCACTCCTCGTCGTGATCCTATGAACATTGCAAGAAACCTTCTCGGGAACAATTTTAGTAACACCGAACTTCGAAACTTCTTGAACAGGTACCTGAAACTCAAGAGTCCGAGCGAATTGAACAAGCTCGTGAACGAATTCAAACGGAGAAAGCATTCTCCGGCGGCGAAGCATTCTCCGGCGGCGAAGCATTCTCCGGCGACGAATCGCCCCGTCCTCCGACGTCTGAAGAGCAATGTGAACGTGGAACGTATGTGACGAGCTCGCACAGACCGTTCTTCTTCTTGTCCATGAGTCGTTCCCAGAATGCGCGCATCACAGGAAGTTTCTCGCGGAACCACTCGCGATCGCGCGCGACCCGAATGATTTTTGTGAGATTTTTCTCCTCACAGTACTGAATGAAATCACACTCCTCGAGATCCATAATGTCCAGTAGAACCTGTATCTGAGGCATGTAATACTCGGGAACCTTTGACGAAATCTTCTTCGGACACTTAATTTCCAAGAGTACACCTTCTTCGGTGACACCGTCAGGACTACCACCGAGCCAACCGTGCTCCGGGTGTGTCAACAGACCGAACTCGTACGTCTTTGTACGAAACTCTGTATCGTACCTCTTTCGGACATCGTCCTCCAACCGGATTCCACGAGCCGTATCGCTGTTTCCGTTAAACTTGGTAAAGCCAAGCTTTCTCAGAATTAGCGATTCGGGATGCAAGAAAAAATTGGACCCTATTGCAGCAGCCACGTCGCTCGCCGTGAGCATGTTCTTTCGCTGCTCGAACCATTCTGGACTTCGTTGGTCGTCAAATTTTTGATTCAGTAGTTCAGACACACGCGGGTGCATTTACAAAATAGACATTCAAATTCTTAATAGCCTCGTATGCAGAAACCTGTTCTGCCTGCTTCTTTGTCGTGCCGGACCCTCTACCGTAGACGTATCCGTTCACATACACGGATACGTAAAAAATCCCATTCAACTGTGAATCGACCGTGTACACTGGCAGTTCAAAGTGTTTACTCTGGCACACGCGCATGAGCTGATCTTTGTAGTTGTCATCATTCATATCAATAGGGTTGTCTCTGAGTAATCTGAACACAAACTGTTTGGTATGAATGATACCAAGGTCCAAGTATATAGCCCCTATGAGGGCCTCGAGCACATCCTCGAGTATCTTCGGATTTCTGTTCCAACCCTTCTTTATTCCCTTTTCGTCCATTATGACCCACCTGTACAGTCCCAAGCGTTCTGAGATGGTCGAAAGCGTCGATCCTCTCACAATCTTGGTTCTCGCCTTTGTTAAAAACCCCTCCTCGTGTTCATGCGAGTACATGTCGAACAAGTATTTTGTGACTATAAATCCCAATACAGAATCGCCCATAAACTCTAAATTTTCATACGATGTTTTTAGTTCTGGGTACTGTTTTAGAGCTGATTTGTGCGTGAACGCCTGGATGTACAGATCAAAATTGGACACTTTGGTTCCTATGAGTCCCTCTACTTCTGTCTGTGTGATCATCTAGTCCTATTAGTTAGTCGTCACAATTTTTTTAAGCCTTGGAAGAAGCGGCGGCGGATACCTTCGGCTTACCAGCCTTCTTCGGGGCGGAGGCGGCGGCAGGTGTAGAAGCCTCCTGTGCCGCCTGCTTTGCTACGTAATGATGGTTGATGAACTTCTGGAGATTGGTCACGGTAACATCCTGGCCGTCCAGAGGCTTCAGGAGATCCTTCAGAGTCTGGTCTAGATTGATAGTCTTGCCGTTGTTCAGACCCTTCTCCTTTGCATATGCAAAGACACGCTTGGTCACCTCAGAACGAGAGATCATCTCGTCGTCACTCAGACCCAAAAACTTCCGTAGCTGCTCGGAGACCTGCTGAGGCTTCTTGAAGGAATTGTTCTCCGAGCGAGCCTTTGCCTTCTCGCCGGTAGGATCCTCGATACGCTGACGAATCTTATGCGTCTCGCGCTGCAGGGACTTGAGCATCTTCTCCAGGGACTGCAGGGTTGCCTGAATAGACTCCATTGAAGCCATTTCTGATTAGATCTATGGCCTTTTCTTTAAACCCTGGAATGAACGTGAGAAGAATTCCTATACCCATCAGAGGCGAAGGAACCAAGAGAGCGAAGATCAGTACGTGCCAGACCTTGATGAAATCCATAAACACTATGGTATTCAGTACGTCGAGTATCTCTGTGGGGACGAGTGCGTTTGCCATCTTGTAATAATCTTACATAAAGAAAATGGAGTACGGAAAACCCGCAAAGCTTCAGGATGGTCGCTACTTTCTTCGGATCACCGCCAACGGTGGAAAGCGGGTTCTGAAGCAGATCAACAACGCCGAGGTACAGGAGGCTGGATGCTTCAAGGTTCCGTGTACCCTTCAGGAGTACGACGACCAGATTCTAGAGCAGGCTGAGAAGTGCTCCGAGGAGTGGTTCGGTAAAAAGTTTGACATGGATGCTCTGAAGAAGGCGTATGACTCTTCCGTATCAGCTGGAATTCTCGAGGCGCCTCTGGCCCGTCTCGCAAAGGTGTTCGATGCACAGAAGAACGAAGTTTCTGTCTCGTCGTCTGCACTGGTACCAGGAACCACTCGGTGTGATATCATAGTCGAGCTCAGCGGTCTGTGGTTCCTAAAGAAGTCTTTCGGTCCCGTGTGGCGTGTCGTACAGGCCAGACTCAAGAAGACTTCCACATTCCCCAGCACGTACATGTTCGATGGCGAGGACGATGAAGTCGCCACCGACGATGACGACGTCGTCGCAGCCACGGCTCCTCCAGCCTAAAAAATTTCGCGATGAAATATAAATGATCAAGTTGGACACGAACACTCTAATAATCCTAGGTCTGATCCTGGCTCTGCTGTACTGCATGTTCGGCAGAAAGTCTAACAGCAAGTTCACTCTGGAGGGTGCACCCCTCGACGGTGCCGAGGATGATGGTGAGTCCAAGCTGGCCACTATGGATACCGCTCCCAAGCAGATGAAGACCACCGGCGCCGACCCGGCCATAACCGCATCTGCAGAGCCGCCGGTGTCCATCGCTGCAGCTCCGCCAGCGGCGCTCCTGCCCAAGGAAGTTCCAGCAAAGGACGATTTCGGCAAGTTCTCCACCGAGGATATTCTGAGCGGCCAGAACTACCTGGATCCTCGTGCACAGATTGGTTACCCGGAGACCGTGGGCGGCGTCCTTCGCAACGCCAACCTCCAGATTCGGTCCGAGCCGGCGAACCCTCGTGACCCGGTGAGCATCTGGAACCTCAGCACGATCTCTCCGGACGATATGAGACCTCTGTTCGAGATAGATAAAGAATACGCGTAAATAAAAGTTAAAAATGTCCGAGCTTCGTTCGGTTGTTACTGAGTGGATCGAATTAAAGAATCATATTTCTCAGGCGAGGAAGGATCTGAATGTTCTGGCCAAGCGCGAGAAGGCTCTCGCAGAAGTCATCAAGCAGAACATGGTTCAGCAGGACGTGGATGACATCAAGGTTCAGGACAAGAAGGTTCGCCTACGGACCAGAAATTCCAAGGGAAGCATCACGAAGGATGTCATTCAGAACGGTCTGACGTCGTACTTCTCAGGCGACGAAGTTAAGGTTGAGGGTGCTATGAAAGCTATATTGGACAGCGCGCCTGTCCGACAGACGTCTTCTCTTTCAGTGCTCAAGGGAGGAGAGTCTAAAAATGCCTGAGCGTGAAGATTACGCTGAAGAATACCTTGTTGATGATGAAACCGTGGAAGATGCCGTTTTCACAGAGGATGATCTCTCTCCAGAAGACTGGCAAGATTGGCACAGCGAAGAACTCTTGAATGCGTGGATGTCCGTCGTAGAGTACCACGAACAGTGGTACTTGCCTCTCAGAAGGACGTTCAACCAGTTTTGTGAATTCGTGTACAACCAGACGGAGCCGGTTGTTGACGCAGCAGACCACTATTCCCAGTGGCACTGGCTCCCAGAAGGATACGATTGGAACTATTTTTTTTCTCTAGGCTACAAGTAAAATGACTCAGATGATTGACGTGACCTCTCCGAAAGTCGCCACCCCGGCCCTGCTCTTCGCGGCTCTGAGCTCCGGCATGGTCTTCTTCATCCAGAAGAACGGCCAGAACGTGTTCGGCCCGACCCTGATCGTCAATGCACTGATCTTCGCCGTGCTGTACTACGCCATCCTGAAGTTTGTGCTGAAGAAGAGCCTGACTCGCGCTGACGTCCTGGTCCCGATGATCCTGTTCATCATCCTGACTCCGGGTGTTCTGCTGACCATCCCCCCGGGTTCTAAGGGTCTGTTCATGTCCGGCCAGACCTCTCCAGCGGCCGTCGCCGTGCACACCCTGGTGTACGCGGTCCTGTTCGCCTTCCTGCGCAAGCAGTTCCCTCAGTACTATTAAACGCTAGACGCGTTTGATTTGGTAGAAAATGCGCTACTTGATCATAGGTCCAGGATCTATGATCATCTATTCGTTCATAGGGGCGCTTAAAAATTTATCAGATCGTGGTCTTTTGCAGGATCTTGAAGAGATTTCATGTTCGTCTACAGGTGCGCTGCTAGGAATGTTTTACGTACTCGCCAAAGGCGACATAGAGAGGGTGTTTAGTATTTCTATAGAGGCTCCGTTAGCGGACGTTGCAAAACCTGAAATTAGATGTCTGATAGAGAAGTTTGGTCTGATTAACGCTGATCGCTTCGAAAAGTTGTTCGCCCGATACGCAAAAGAACTGACAGGCGGCGTCGATCCGACGTTTGCGCAGCTGTACGAGTACAACCCCATAAAGCTGCACATTCCGACGTATGACCTAGTCACTGGAAAAACTGTGTACATGTCTGTTGATACGACCCCGAACGTGCGCGTGTCCCATGCCGTCCGTAGATCCATCTCCGTTCCGATCATCATGAGTCCTGCACAGAAACGGTACGTCGACGGTTCGTTCATCGAACGCAGTCCGTACGCCCCGTTCCTAGGTAAACCCCGTTCTGAAATACTCGAGATTCGGTTCAGAGGCGCTACAAAGAGCGAGGAGGACATCCTCCCCAAGAAAAAGACGTTCGTTCAGTACCTGTACGGACTCGTCATGGCGCTCTTGAACGTTCGTACAGAGTACCTCGATTTTCCTAGGTTGGATGTGTACTCGGACGTTGAGATTTTCAACTTTTCGATTCCACTCGAGAAGAAACTAGAGATGTACCTCGAAGGATACGCTCAGGCCGATCAAAAAGTTCAGTGCTTTTAGTAAGGAAAAGGGCGAATGGATGTCTTGGTGATTGTTTTGGGTGTATTGTTACTCCTGGCACTAATAGCATATCTCAAGAGAAAGGTCCCTGAGTCTACGTCGAACATTCCTAAGATAATTCACCAGACTGCACCTTCAGACAGAAAGAAGTGGAACAGTCTGTGGTTCAATTGTCAGGCAACTTGGAAAGAACTTCACCCGGATTTTGAGTACATGTTCTGGTCCGACGAGGACATTGAGAACTTCATGTTAGAAAATTACCCAGAACAGTACAACAGTCTGTTCCCAAAGTACGATGTGAAGATAAAGAAGATTGATGCGGCGAGGTACTTCATTCTGTATCACTACGGGGGAGTGTACGCAGATATGGACTACAAGTGTCAACAGAGATTCTTTGAAGAGTTACCTGATGACAAGGTTTCTATCGCCATGAGTCGTGTAGATAATGACGAAGGCTACCAGAATGCACTGATGATATCCCCCAAGGGGCATCCGTTCTGGGAGACCGTGTTCCGTAATCTAGAAAAGTACAAAGAAAGCCGTGATGTATTGGAGTGTACAGGTCCTAAGGTCATAAGCAGAAGCGTACGCGAACTCGAACAGCATGTGAACAGTCTCAGTACGGACGAATACAATCCGTTCTTTAACCACTGGAACGACTCACCGGACAATTATGAGAATGCAAAGGCGATCCATGTACACACGTACTCTTGGTACCACGACGACGTAAAATCAAAAAATGTGCAATAGTTAGTGATGGACTCTGTATGGTGGTTCTTGGTGATTCTGGTTTTGATGATGGTGATAACACTCATTCTCACTCGAAAAAAACCAGTAGTAATATTACTTACAGCGTACGTAGGTGGCGACAAAACCAAAGAAAATTGGTACAATTATGCAATAAGCAAGTACATAAGCGAGACTAATTTAGATGTAAGAATAGTCGAATCATCTGGTCATGTGTTCGATTTTGATGTTAAACAGTGTACATTTGTCCAACCAGATCATTTTAAAAGTTCTACACACGGTGAAGCATATTCTATACTCAAGGCATATGAGTGTGGTCTAATTCCTCGTAATTGTACTGTTATAAAGGTCACCGGAAAGTACTATTTACCAGATTTAGAAAAAGAAATTAAAAAGATAAAAGACGAACACGACATAATTTACCAAAATTCGACAACAGATTCACATCAAAATTCAGAAATATTTGGTTGGAATTCTAATTTTACAGAATTAATTTTTAATGATATTGTTGATAGTCAACATATTATGGAAAAATGTATTTTAAAGATACATGAGAAACTAGGTTTACAAAGTTACAGACTGTCTTCCCTCGACGTAAAATGTAATGGGTCGTGTCCAATTAGAGGAGATGGTTCACAATTGCTCGTTCTTTAAATTATTACACGGTTTCTATAAATTCCCACTGGAGTTCTTCAGTAATCTTCTTCCATATCTGGTCCTGTTTGTACAGCTTCTCTTTGGATTTCAATAAAGGAAAGCATTTCAGGAACTCGTCCTCGGACAAGAGCTCGCAAAACTTGTACAGAATGTACGAGTAGCTCAAAAAGTTCTTCCGGTCGCTCGGACAGTGTTTCTCGAACGGTTTCTGTATGTGATGGAACATGACCCTGAGCTTCTCCTCGAGCTGTTGAGACATGCGAGGCGGTTCGACGCCATTCAGAATGCTCGTTATGTACGGCGCGTGTTCGTAGTACTTGTTGAGCTTGAGCTTCTTCAGGAACTCGCGGACCCTGGTCTGGGTTATGTCGCTCTTGGATGCCTTCTGCTTCTTGAATTCTGACTTGAGCGTGTCGAAAACCTCCTGCGGAATGTTCGTAACCTCTTTAGCCTGGAACTGGGCGAGCCACTCGTTAAAGTGGTTCTCGCGCTTGTAGCTGTACACAATCTTCTGATCCGTGTCCTGTTCCTCCTTGTAGGACCGTTCGCCGAAGAACGTAAACTGGGCCAGACCGCAGTCCAGACAGACAGTGTCGCTCGTGGAGTAATCACTGAACAGGTTCGAGCCAGCGCACCGCGTACAGCATGCAAAGAGACACTCGTCCTCGGCAGACGTCTCAGGCGCTACGGATTCGTACTCGACCTCCTCCATAAACTTTCTGAAGAGGTCCTTCTTGTTCTTCGAGTTTTCGTACTCCAGTATGAACGGTGCACTCTTCGCCATGTACTCGTACATCTCTCTGGGGTTCTGCTCCAGCTCTTTGAGGCGCCTATTGTACTGCGCCAGCATTTAAAGAAAGATGATTCATTCTTTTAAAAAGATGGTCCCCGTTTCAATAAATGGCAGCGGCGCGTCGAGTCTTCCTTCTTGACAAGTCGGGGTCGATGGACTCTGTCCTCGACGATACGATCGGTGGGTTCAATGCATTTGTGCGTTCGCAGGTTCCGCTAGGAGGAACTCTTTCCTTGTACACGTTCAGTGACAGGTGTACGTGCGTGTACAATGATGTACCAATTGAGGATGTAAAGCCTCTGACGAAGGATACGTACGTCCCCGAAGGATGTACGGCTCTTTACGATGCTATGGGCGAAGTGCTTGCGAAAAATACAAAGGGAATTTTCGTCGTTTTGACTGATGGCCAGGAGAATTCGAGCAAGAAGTACACAAAGGCTCACGTGAAGGATCTGATCAGACTCGCTGGACCGGACCTCGAGGTCATGTACGTCGGAGTGGACCTAGAAGATGCAGTTGAACTGGGTATCACGAACACGGTGCACTACACACCCGAGCGTACGCCCGATCTATTCAGAGCCGTGTCCGAATCGGTTGCCTCAAACGTCTTGAGGCAGACGCAATCGCAGCCTTTAGGGACGGTTTACTCCAAAGAAGCCAGCGACTCCAATACCCTGCGGAGTACTTCCCTGACGGCCCCCACGACTCTCCCATTCTAGAGTGTCTGCTCAGGTACCTGCGCATGCGCTCTCGGTCCTTGTGAATCGTGTAGTCGCTGTAGCCCTTTTGACCGAAATCGACGTGTTTTCCATTCTCCACAAAAGTCACCCTGTATTTCTTTTCGGGCTTCGGGCTCTTTTGGAGGATGACCGTCATCCTCTTCACTTTTTAAATGCAATGTATAATAAAATTATAAGTATCAAAAGATTGAACACGGTCCACGATCCCAACATGACGCGAATCTCTCTCGTGTCGAGCAACAAGTTTAAGATTTGTTTACTTAAAGGTGAAATGGTCTCCACAGACTCGTCGTCATCCATTACTGAAGACAAACAAATTGTTCAGCTTCCTGTTGGCGGCGGAGTTGTGAATGTGTACGGTAAGAGCGGGATCGGTAAGACGACGTACATGTCCAAGAAGAAGAAATTCGTTCAGTTTGATCACGATATACTAAAGACCAAGGAACGTACGCGTGACTTTTTAGACATGATGCGTCACTCGATGACCTCTATAGTTCTCGACGATTACGAGGTCGTAGAGAATATGCCCGGTGTGTCCGAACTACGAGCCCTGAAGAACAGGTTCGCGACTCTGTACATTGTTTCTAAAGAGAAACTTACGAGTCTTCCTTGTATCACACAGTGGTACGAGTTCCCCGGCGTACCCGTCGAAGATTTTGCACACAGCGTCGGAATTTCTGTAGAAGATGCTTCTAGACTTTTGGAGAAGACCAGAGGGAACATGACGACCGTAAAGCTCGACCTCGAGACGACAACGACGAATAACGTCCGAGACGAATTCATGAGTTCTAAAGAGTACGTCGAGCGACTTCTCGTGAGTGACGGTGCCACATCGAAGTACGTCGATCATCATCTCGCAGAGCACGGAAACATCATGGGAATATTCCACGAGAATTACCCGGATCTGGTGGCTCATTTGAAACCCATGGAGAATGTCTCACACAGTCTCTCGGACGCGGACATAATCGATGCAAAGATATACTCGGACGTGTGGTGGGATCTCATGCCGTTCTTTAATGTCTCTGCGTGCCTCATACCGTCTCTGTACATGTCGTCTTCGTCGAGTGCAGCACTCCGACCCGGAAGCATATGGACCAAAAACTCAAACATGCTCATGAAGATGAACCGGCTCAAGAAACTTCGAATGCACAGGGACTACATCCAGGTATGGGTCGAGAAGTTCAACGCAGGAGAAGAACCGAGCGGTGGCGGACACACGTCGTACGATCTGGATAGCATCAATCAACTGTCTCTCACCAAAATAAAGCCTAGGGTGCTCAATTCACTAAAGAAGAAATGTCGGAAGGTGTGAAGGTCGTAGGTAACAAGATTTTCTTCTACACGGACGTCGACGACGAGTCCGTGTTCGATCTGGTAACGAAACTGCACGCCATGGAACACATGTCCAAGGTGACGATATTCATCAAGAGTGACGGAGGTGACGTGTACGCGGGTCTGTGTGCAATGGATCACCTCAGGGCTTCGCCCATAGAGATTACCACCGTCGCCGACGGTATGTGCGCTTCGTCGGCGACGCTGATTCTTTTTGGCGGGAATCGGAGGCTCATGCTTCCGAATGCGCGGATACTTATTCATCAGTTGTCTTCGGACTTTTCGGGCAAATTTGAAGAGTTCAAGAATGAAAAGCGGAATCTGAAATCAATCATGGATCAGATTCGCAAGGTGTACGAAGAAGGCGCGGACATTCCCGAGGAAAAACTCGACAAGTACATGGAGAAGGACGTGTACCTGCGATCAAGCATTTGTGTCCGGTACGGGATCGTCGAGGGGATCTACGGACAAGGCTGAAGCCTTGGACAACAGTGAACTGTTGGACAGTGACGAATCACTGGACAGCCCCGCCCAATCAAAGCACGGGGACATGAGCATCATCTCTGTGTGACTCGAAAATCCAGGCATGGACGACACGACATTTCTGTCGCGCAAAGTCCACAGCGCGTGAAACTTTTCGTGATCTCTGGACGTTTTTTCATCCTCTGGTGAAAATTTCATGTGTACTTCCATATCATCCATCAGCGTCTTGTACCTCGTGGCGAATGTGTTTGTAGTCGACGGTATAGTCTTCCAGTGACACGACCTGGAAAAAAATAATATGTGTGAAAATCCAGGTGCATATTTATCAAAGTAACCCGGTATGTATTTGTCCGGGTGATCATAAAGAGTAATGTAATCCGCATTAGTTTCGTCGAACGCTTCTTGTAAAATTTTTAGAGCCTCGGGTCTGTGCAGGTAGTCATCCTCGACTATGTACACGATTTCGTTATTCGGCCACGCTTGCTTTTGCAAAAAAGTCAAAAGACTACGGAAACTCTTCGTCTCGGACCCGCCGTTCTCACAGAACACGGTAGTCACATCAGTCTTTGAAATGTACTCCGGGACCGTTTCTGGTGCGCCGTCGAAGAATACCGTGAGACCTGGATCTTGATTGTACAGAGAGCGAAAGCACGACTCGTACGAGAACCATTCGGGTCTGTGTTTTCCCGCCTGATTAGAAGTCGTTCGTAGGATAACTTTCATTCCTCCTCTTCGTCAATGAAATCTTCTTCTTTAAGAACTGTGTACTTTACTGAAGTTTTATTCAGGGGTTCATCATCATCTTCGTCCGATTCCTCCTCGTACTGAAAGTACGTCTTACTGGAATACCCGTCCATCTGATGAATCAATAGCATTTTTTATCGCCTGTTCCGCAGGAGTCTCGGGTACCCACTCAGACCACGTGTCGTACACCTCGTTCATTTTCACGTAGAGTTCCTCTGAGCCCGTGTACCTCACGAAAGGCTCTTCGGTCTCGTCTGCATCGGACGAAGAACTCTGTTCTTCGTCCTCGTCGTCCTCTTCCTCGTAAATCTCAGGGAAGAAACTACCGAGCTTCTTTCCGAGAGTAACACGTGCTGCGTATCTCCAGCCGTACTGGAGATCCTGTGCAGTGACGATGGAACGTCCTGTGGCTTTGCAGTAGTGACTCGCGTAGACCATTGCGGACTCGAGCACGGGTAAAAAAATATTCATGGCGGCTTCTTCGACGTTGTCCATTCTTACACTGGTACAAGGAAACCGTTCGTGTCGTATTTAACACAGTACGTCATGGTCTGCGAAGGAGTTATTGTCGGTTGGGAGCTGTGTTCGCCGCCGTTCGAGTCGTAAAACTTTGCACCTCTGCCGTAATACGAAGACGTGACGACGATGTTGTCACTTGAATCAATGCTCAGGCTCGGCCAGGTTGTAGTGCTATTAGAGTCGAGGATTACAACCCATTGACATATTCCGGATTGATTATACTTTACTAGGAACCCTCCCGTATAGGCGTCTCCTATAAGACGTGTCCCTGTTCCTGTACCTGGTAAAACTTTAGGAAAAGCGACGTCATTCGAACTGTACACTGTAGATGTTTCTTCGTAGTTTGAATAAGAGCCTACGACATAGATATTTCCAGTCGAGTCACATGCGACCGAGTACGGTATACACTCACCGCCTTTACCTGGATTGTGTATGATGTACGCACGCCACTGGAACACACCGCTCGAATTGTATTTTGCGATAAATGTATCTGTGTCATCTCCTCTTGCCGGATCCAACGTGACTCCAGAACTTACTGTGTCGCTTCCGTTCCATTCATAGAATGTCGTTCCTCCGCCTGCATTTCCCTTGAGTCTACCTACTACTATGAAACTGTTGTCTGTTGGATCTACACTCACGCTAATTACAAAGTAACAATTATATGCTATAACTGCTAGAATTCCAAACCCGCTAGACGTCATCTTTACGACATAACCACCAGCAATAAACAAAGGTGAAAACGTCGTTCCGTCGCTCTGAATCATCGACCCAGGATATAACTGCGGAAATAGCGGCGGAATATTTACGGTTGTATACACATTTTCGCTAGAGTCTGTAACTATATCAGAAGTAATAGAACGACCGTCTCCTTCTGATCCATTAAAAGACACTAACCACTGAGCCTGTCCAGAACTGTTGTATTTTACAACAAATATTCCGGTACGGGTGGTCGTCACTCCGCTCGGTGTAGGAATTCTATCTCCTGTCAATTTTGCGTTGTATAGTGTTAAATTAGATGACGGGAAATATTTGGTAAGTCCTGTAACGTACACGTTGTTATTTCTCTCAGTGACTGAATAGTTATAGTTTAGCCTGTTAATACCAGCCATGTACGTCTGCCATTGTGCAAACCCGTTATTGTCAAATTTTACGAGGTACACACCGGACTCGTATTCTCCTGGTTGTCCCGGTAAATATCCCGCAAACATAGTTCCATCTGAATTGTAAATGTTCGATCTGTTCGGCCCGTACGTACCAGACGCGTACACGTCTCCAGAGGTAGACATGTTCACAGTGTATGATAAATACGTGTTTAATGTTGAATCTATATAAGAAAACCATTTGACGTTTCCGCTAGGATCCGCTTTTATTACAAAAGTTGCGCAATCGCTGGACAGTTCTGGTAAAACTTCAGAAGTCGGATAAATATTTGACGAGATGGGTCCAAACTGACCCGTGAATACAGTGTCTATGATGCTGTCCGTAGCTCTTGCCGTATTTATAGAAGGAAATCCGAGTACAAACAGTCCCCAGTATCTTCTCGTCGCGTCCGTGTATGTGTATGTCACGTTGTTTGAAAAGTAGACACCTTTGTAAGGTGGTGTGTAGTACAGTTCCTTTGCCTTGTTCGTAAAGTCAACGACATTTGATGTCGGGGTGACGTACTTTTCAATGAATACTCCGTCCGAATCGAACGCGCTTATTTCCGTGAGGCCTGCTGGAATATTTTTCGTCACCGAATCAAACTGGATAGGAACAGTCGATCCGCTGGTGTTCGTGTACGCAACAAATGTAACGTCCTGCGAAAAGAACACGTTCATAGAAAATGTAGATACATCGGTAAAATTTTTCGTCCATTTTGTGGTTCCGTCCGGATCGAGTTTCTTTATATAATAATTTGTACTTCCTACATAGTATGTAAAATACGTATTATCAAATATGTCCGTCCTGCAAAGTTCGGGAACAGCCGTAGCAGAACTCACGTTTGAACTCCACACTCTTCTACCACCTGAATCAAACTGTACGAGGGAAATTCCATTGAAATTGTACTCGTACGTCACGTCGTTTACAAAGAGACTCGAACTCGACGTCACTGGAAACAGCATGACCGGTCCTGTCGAATTCATATCAAAGTACGTTGGCCCGCTGCTCTCGTCCACGACGACGGAATAGGTTAGAGCAGACTCTGCATTAGAGAGACACATAAGGAACGATTTTACACCTGTTCCTTTGTTTATGGTAATTCCTAGTCCGGGTAAACTTATTGAACCGGTCCCTATCGTTGTTCCTGAGATGTAGAGTCGCTGGCCAAAGGTGGGTCGAATAGCCCTGTGGATTCGAGCGTACTGAATTATCGTTGAATAAGTCGAGATCACAGCTCCTTGGTAATCAGTCGAGTACACATACACTATGTTACTACTTGGTATTGTGTCTATGATGAGACTTCCAGACACACACGAATCTGGTACACCGAAAAAATCACTTCCTGTCACGGTGTACCACACGCTCGAAAGACCACTATTGTACTTTGTCACGGACGTCTGACGGTTCACTATATAATTCCTGTTATTATCTATGACGACGCCTTTGATTCCGGTGCCTCCAAGATTAACGGTGTTCAACGTAGTCCCCGAAAACACGTTGAAACGCTGATCACCGTCTATGATCGTCTTCGGACTCCCGGAGAAAAGGACGTCGTAGAAGCCCACCTCAGTTCCTTTGATGTACTCGTTCATAGCCGTAGGACTCTTGAAATTAAAATAGCACGTCAAGTCTCTGAATCCGTACGCGCTAAAAACGACATTGGCGTAGTAGTCTCCGTTCAGAGAATCGAGACCGTCGAATATGATTTCGTTCTGATTAATCGTGTAATTGTTCGCATTCGTGGATACAACATATACGTTACTAATCTCTATGTTGCTCGTGTACGTCACTGCGGCGGTGTCCACGTAGAACGTGTACGATGTCCTGAAATCTACGTCTTGGAATCTGTTAGGGATCATCTCTTGAAACGACGTAGAAATGATGAGCTCGTCCGAGTTGAACACGTTGTTCACGCGCTTGTTCTTGTAAAAGAAATCGTGCGACTGCGTCCATATATTCACCTTGTACGTGTCCTCGTTGTCGAAGAACGTAAACACGAACCTATGATTCTCTGTAAGATTGGTCTGACCGGACGGGACGTCAATATCTCTGTTCAGACGAAACGAGTACACGTACACCGGAATTGTGCGCGAGTACCTCTTGTAAATCCGCAAAGGTTCTATTAATTTGAGGTGTTGACCGCTGAGATTAAATCGTTCATTTTCACCAAAGAAGAGTGTCATCGATTCTATCACGTCGACGTACTCGTTTGAATGCGCGTCCTGTACAGTGACGAAAATTTCATAGACGGGGCCGGGTATGTACGTGAACACGCTCGCAGTCTTTGTAGACTGGTTCGTTAGAAACGTCAGACTGCTTATTTTTCTGCTCCTCTGGAAATACGGCTCCTTCGGAAGACTCTCTGTGACTATGTAGTCAACGAGAAGGAATCCTTGAAGTTCTGAGGCAGAGATGGTGCCCTGTGCAAAAAGAATTCGGACGTACGTGTTGTCCAGTTCGAACAGATTCTTCTTCACGGAATAAAATGGCAAATCCAGGTACACAGTTCCTGGCGAGTTAGAACAGAGAAGATTGGAAAGAAGATCCTGTTTTTCTATCGGCGTGATCAACTGGTTCTCTATGTGCATGAATTCTCCGTAGAGCTTCTCGACCATTGTGTCCCCGTTCAACAAGAGTTCGGCGTATTGGATGATGTTTTCTTGGTAGGTATTTACGAAAGGGAGATCGAGCACGAGCTGAATCTTCGATATGCCGTCGCCCGCCTTAGGCAACTTTATAGTCGTTTCGGTGTTAAAGAATACTTTGTTCGGAAAGGGTACCTTTATAGTCTGTGTGCACACCCTATCCATACTAGTACTACTGAACATTAATTTTCATAAAATAAAACAAGTCCTAACACTGAACCACCAGATCCATTTGGTGCAATAAGTTTCTCAGATACGAATGCGTATCGCGAATAAGCCGTCGTTGAGTTTGAAAAGAACGTTTCATTACTCGTTGTTATTCTCTCTATAGTGTACACGAAAGTCCACGAAACACCGTCGTTAGATCCTAGAACGTTGATAGTCTGTGTATAAAAATTGTAGCGAGTATCGATCCTTTTTAATTTTATAGATTGTGGCATTTGAATGGTAAGATACTCTCCACTGTACCCTCCGATACTTGTTGAACCCGTGTACAGTCCTGTTATTGCGTCGTACACAGAGGCAGACCGCCACGCTGAGAATCCAACATCTGGGCCAAATGCTTTCCATGCGTTGAAGCCGGTAGATTCTGAGGATGCAGCTACCGTGTACTGTCCGTTTCCGTCAAAATTTCCAGAAAGAGACGTCACGTATCCCGTGAGAGCTTGAGGCGGAATTTTTGCAGACACGGGTCTGTTAAAAAAGTAAGAACTTGCATCTGTTGCCATTGTCGTGTTGTCTAGGAAGCTCAATTCGAAAACGTAAGCGTTCGCAGAAGTTTGGCGAACTTGTTCCTGACCTTGTGCAACGGCGCCTACGACGTTCACATCAGATCCGAGGTACGTCTGTGTGTGATAGCTCGTTATTGTGTACCATTGATTTTCAAAGAGATTTGTCTGTGTCGTCGTGCCGTTTACTCTAAAAGTCGTCGATCCTGATTCTGGCCAAGCGACCCAGTCTACTGCATTACTGTTACCGTTTATGTTTCCACTCGCAAGTCTCCATCTAAGATTCGGAGTTGAGAATATAGTAGACGGTACGCTTCCGTAACCACCACTAACTGTTCTAAACTTTGCGATGATTGTAAATTGCTGTGGGTGGACTGGATTTGTTATGTCCATGTAACAGTCAGGCAATACAAGAAATGGGTTCAGCTGATTATTGTTAAAAATTCCTATCGTATAAAGACCACTCTCGGCGTCTATCGATAGTGTAGGCTGTAACTGTTTTATGTACTGTGTCATGTGATTCTTTTTGAGAGACTGGTCGTACCAGACGACGACTTTTCTCCCGGGAAAATCATCTATAGAGACACCGTCGCTTGTTCTTAGAAAAGACTGTGTCGTGTCCGTGTAAAAATCAGCCTCTTCGTCCGTTGCTGGATCTCTAAGGCGTACGACCGGACCAGTATAGGCTATGTTCGTAAGACGCATGGAATAAAAACACTGAATACTATACACTGACGTTGGGATTTCGTCGAATATGTACGTCTGTTGAACTATAGGCACAGGATTCGTGAGATTTCCAGTTACTTTTGGATATCCGCTACTATCGGTGACATCGAACAAAAGTCCGGCCATTTCACTAGAAATCTTCAAAAAGTTTACGCTCTCTGCATAGATGTTCGTGTTACTCGATTTAAATTTCTGATCACGTATTCTACTCATGTTTATAGGATTTTTAAGAGTCACGATACCTTCAGAACTCACTGGAACATTCAAAAAGTTATCGAGTGTTGTCGATTTGCTGTACACATCATCTGTGTAAAACTCTCCGTTCAATTCAATTTTGAAATCAGAAGATCCATCGATGACAAGCGTCTTCACAGGATTTCTCATGTCAAGTGTTTCTGTGGAAGAGAAATAAGAAACCTGCGGAACTTTAATTAAGTACTGCGAAGGAAGTTTTGTAGAAAATGTATTAAAATTTAATACGAGAGATGCATTGAATGAAATTGGAGTCAGAGGATTTAATTTCACGTGTATTTGAACATCGTGTCTAGGTATTGCATGAACTGGAACATTTATGAATGGCAAGTCAACGTAGTACGTTCTGTTGTAATCAACGACATTGTCATTTCCTTCGAGGAGCTTGAGCGTGGGTCTGTTCTTGTACGACGTGCGTGTCTCCTTATAAAATTTTATCGTCGCAGAATCAAACTCTTGTACGAGCTGTTTTCCTATGTACAAACTTACAGACTGTACGAGTTTGTACATCGTATCGTCAAGGTAGGAATATGATGCATCGTAAATTTGGTCACCTGGAAGCCAACCGCTTTCTTGGAATGTCACCTGACTCTGCGAAACGTTCATGAACTTTATAAACTCTCCGAAGAGCTGTATCGGATTATTTACAAAACCCCAGAAATTTGCAAACTCTATGTCGTTGAACACGGCGTACGTCGAAGAACTCGCTACGAAATCGAATTTATTATTCGCGTACGAGAAGTACGTCGACCCCGGCAGAGTCACATTTGCCGTGGCCCAGTTTGTGTTCTCGGTCGTGACGAGGAGGCCGTTGAGACTCAGATCAAAGAGTTTCTGGTCGTTTGTCGAGTCGAACACGCTCATAGTTTTTCCTATAAATTTGAGGTAGTCTGGATACACGTAGTATGAGCTCGTGGGAACTATACGCGGGAGAACAACTTTTAGAGTGACTCCAGTTATGTAATCTCCGTTCTGTTTGATTGTCGATATGAGCGTATCTCCTGGTCTGTAACTCGTCTGATCGAACGTTTGTTCGACAGTCTTCATGGTACTCGGTAAGTCTCTGACGTAGACTGTTCGAAAGTGAGAAAACGACGGACTTTCCGTCAGAAACATGTCCTGCATTCCGGTGTACGCGAGGTACACCATTTTCTCTTAAAGGTGTGTCAGTTTTTTATTTTTAATTTGAGAGTCTTCAGATAGAGTATGAATATCCAGTTGAGAAAGTTTGATCCGACGAAGATTGCAGATGACAAGGTGTGCGTCGTCATCGGCAAGCGTGGAACCGGAAAGTCGACCCTCGTCACGGATCTTCTGTATCACAAGAGGAGCATTCCAGCGGGCATAGTCATGTCCGCGACAGAGGAAGGTAACCACTACTACAAACAGTTCGTCCCGGACCTTTTCATCTACGGCGACTACAACAAAGAAGCTATCGAAAAGGTCATAGAACGTCAGAAGAGGCTCATATCCGCGAACAAACTGGCCCCTGCGTTCATTCTCTTGGATGACTGCATGTACAACAAGTCGTTCACCAAGGACACGTGCATTCGTCAGTGTTTCATGAACGGTCGTCACTGGAAGATCTTCTTCATGTTGACCATGCAGTACTGTATGGATCTCAGTCCGGACCTGCGCGCGAATGTGGACTACGTGTTCATCCTTCGAGAGAATGTGATCCAGAATCGCGAGAAGCTATGGAAGGCGTTCTTTGGAATCTTCCCGTCGTTCGAACTCTTCAACCAGGTTATGAACGCGTGCACGGAAAACTACGAGTGCCTCGTGCTCGACAACACGAGCAAGTCAAACAGGCTCGAGGACTGCGTCTTTTACTACAAGGCGCCTATACGTAAAGGGTTTCGCGTCGGATCCAGTTCGTTCTGGAATCATCACAGGAATCACTACAACCCGGGTGCCGTGAAGAATCCGGGTATCATGACGAAGAGGAACGTGCCCAACGTCGTCAATGTCATAAAACGCTGACGAGCTCATCAAACGTGTACGTCTTTTTCCATTTCGTGAGCACGTACACCTTCCATTTTTCAGGGAGTGCATCACCCTCCTTCATGACGATGCTAGACCCTGACTGCGGTTGGTAACATGTAGGAAAGACAGTAACAACAGGGCAATCGAAGTAGTGATACAATACATTCTGAATCTCTAGGTCCATGGCGTGCCGAAGATTGATGTTCTTGACGAATACCTCGGCAAATTCTTTACGGACGTAGTACCCGGCGACTCCTGCATTATTACTTATAAATAAAGTCTTTGAAAAGTCTTCTTCATGTAGAATGTTCATAAGTTCGGGCTGGGCCTCGAGTTTGACGTAGGCGTACTCTCTCGGTATCTTTTCAGGGTCAAAATGGTCCATGAGTATGACGTCATCTTCGAATATGATCGCCTCGGGTATGTCTTCTCGAACCATCTTCTGTAGGATCGAATAGTGTTTCATGTTTCCAGAGACGTACGATACAGGAAGTGGAGTCTGTGTGTACTCTTTTATCTTTCGAGCCTCCTCGGGCGGAAAACTCGTGACCCATTCGACGTCTTCGTCTTTGATGCCAAACTTTTCAAACTGTTCTTCGAGAAGCGCTCTCCTCTCCGTGAGAACAGGGTGATGCACGACGAAGTACTTCATCACTTAAAACAAACGTGCGACAAACTGTTAACTAGATGGACATGTGCGAAGCTCTTACACTACGGGGTCACAAGTGTAAGAACAAGGCTAAGCCAGGTACGAATACATGCGCGACACACGCACACACTCTGGTCACACTGACCAAGAAGTTTCTAGGACGTCTAGGCACTCTTATCCACGACGCAGCAGAGGATCTCATAAATCGTCTCCCGCGTCACGAAAAACACGTGTTACCAAACGTAAAACAGGACGAGTGCTACTATTGCAAAGAGGCTCTCACCAAACACACGCGTTCGAGAGATCACGTCGTTCGCATGATTACAAACTGTCGCATAAATCCTCTGACCAATCTGAGCAACGTCACAGTTCCGTGCTGCAAATCGTGCAACTCGAGACAGATTGGTCAAAAGAATCCCATATTCACAGAGTCTGACATAACTACGAGGTACGAATTTGAGTACGAGGACGAACTCAATGAGATTTTTGATCAGATTCGCGTCCTCCTTGAACGCGGTCAGAAACTAATAAACACTGGATACATAAGAGTCCTAGATGAGTCTCCCAAAGTACGTCTCGTACTGGTATATCCAGGATGCGATCAAGAAGGCGACGAGGGACTGCATGTACTACGGGTCAAACTCACCACAGTGTAAACAGTCCTGGCGCGAGGCTGAGTGTCTCGACGCGTACTTCACAGACAGGTTTAAAAAAATACCTGTACTAACCAGAAAAGATGCAGATCTTTGTAAAGACCCTGACCGGAAAGACGATCACGATGGAGGTGGAGTCAAGTGACACCATCGCCAACGTCAAGGCGAAGATTCAAGACAAGGAAGGCATCAATTGAGGGGTGCCGAAAAATGTCCAGCTGGTCACATCAGGGCTCTGTGATTCCAGGAAAACTGTTGCGGTCCCTGTTAGAGTTTTGTGTACTTCTTATTTCAATGGTGGTGGATGAGCGTGAAAAATTGAAAATATGGTTTGCAGGTTTTTACGAAGGTGAAGGGTGCATATGTAATGACATTTCGAACAATATGAGATACAGAGTCAGTATTTCTCAAAATGATAAGACGCCACTAGAAATTGGTCAAAAAATATGGGGAGGATCTATACGAGAAAGAATCAGAAAGAGTATAGCGTCTTCTAAAATTTGTAAGGGATATGAATGGGTGATGTATCACAAAGAAGCGTCTAAGTTCATAGACGACGTCTTTCCTTACATGATAATACCTTACAAAATTGACCAGGTCAAAAATGCAAAAACGCGTTCGAAAGAAGGAAACAAAAGAAGGTTCAAGTGTCATCACTGTGATGAAGACTACGCAAATCCATCTGGAAGAAGAAGGCACGAAAAATCTAAACACCCAGGCATTAGTGCGGGGTCTTCCCCGTGCGACACTATCGAATTGCGGGAACATCCTTAGAGCCTCTGTATACCACTCGTGCATGGAAACGTGCACGAGGATCCCAGTTAATTGCTGGCTCCGATGGTAAAAAGTACAGATGATTGGACAATCCGCAGCCAAGCTCCTAAGGGTTCAAAGCGTGCACGCTTTGGGTCAATAACCTACGGAGAAGGTTCAGAGACTAAGTGGTAGTGGGTCCGAGGAACTGACAATTCCGATGAAGGCTTAAGATATAGTCCATGTGAGTGATGAAAGTCTCTCGCGAGTATCGGGTGCCCTCCCGATCAACAGCGTCTCATATTTGCCGGAAAGCAGCTCGAGGACGAGCGCACTTTGGCGGATTACAACGTACAGAAAGAATCGACTTTACATTTAGTGTTGAGACTTCGAGGCGGTTGCGTCTCTATCTGCACCCGTTTAGTATCCATAAAGTCTCAATTCCTGTAATGTCAGATTTGAATCTACGCCGTTACCCATCTTTGTTACAACCATTCTATATATTGCAAATTTGGTTGTTATTGAGACGCTAAATATCTTTGTAGTGAAAGAACCCGCCGTCCATGTAAGATTTGTCTGAGTGTCTATGACTGTCCATGTGGTTCCGTCATCACTACCCAAAAGGACCCAAGAAACTGGAGTGTTTGCTATTGCTGCAGTGAAATCGTTGTAGAAATTTGTGACTGAATATGAAGTCACTAAAATTTGAGCCGGCATTGTTATCTGTAACCAATCTCCAGAGTAGCCAGCAGTTGTGAGTGCACCTCCGTAAGCTCCAGTCGACGGATTGTACCCTCCCGCTGTAGCCCATCTAGATGTACCGGAATTATTTACTGTCTTGTCAAATGCATACCACGCATTAAATGAGGAGCTGAAAGATGTCCCTTGAGTCGTTGTATATGTACCGTTTCCGTACAGCTGTCCGGATACGACAGTACTACTGCCTGTCAATGCGGTAGGAGGATATTCTGAATCTGGAGTTCCGTACAGTCTCCATTCTCCGACGCCTATTCCGTTTCCGTTTCCAATCTGTGTCTGTGTAAAGCACATTGCATAATATGTATACGCAGCCGGTGTAGAACCAATTGTGAATATTTTCAACTCGTTATTCGAGTATACCTGAGCGCTTCGTGTTTCTATGAGTGTCCATGTGGTTCCGTCATTACTTCCACCAAGAGCCCATGATCTCGGTGCCTGTAATCCGTAAGTAAATCTAGCCTGTACGCTATATGAAGTCAAAACTATAGACGTTGGTAATTGTATTCTTAGCCACTCCCCGCTGTATACCGTACCGGACATTGTAAAACTGTACAATCCAGCCTGGTAATTACCAGTTACTGAGTTGTACTGGTTTCCACCCGTAAAACTCGTTGCCCAGCAATTTCCTTCGTCGTTTGCAGCAGATGTGCCAGTAGTCTTGTTGAATGCTTTCCACGGCGCAGATATGCCACCGGCATTATAGAATGTCGATGCACTCGTTGCGTACGTTCCATTTCCGTACGCCTGTCCTGAAATGGTCGTGTTGTCACTTGTAAGTGCAATCGGTGGGTATTGTAGTATCGTGTACGGTTGTAAGACACCGTTGGAATTGAACAAAATTACAAATCCACCTGGGTTCGTTGTTAGTGCCGGTAGAGTCAAAGTACTTGTGCCTGTTGCGTGGTATATTGTAGATGCACCCGGTCCGTATTGTCCGGTGAGAACTACATTATTGTTACTGTCAAGTTTTACACCGTATGCATTTTCACTGTTCGCTCCATCAACTACACATCTCCACTGAACGACACCGGATGAATTGTATTTCACCAAGAATGCACCGTTTCCAGTTACTGTCGGAAGCGTAATCGCCGATGTCGCTGGATCAGTTATTGTAGTGGATGCATCGTACAGAGTTGCTGATGTGTTATAAGTTCCGGCTAAGTAGACATTGTCATTTTTGTCGACTGCGACCGAGTACCCGACATCCGTACTTGCGCCGTTGATGTACGTTCTCCATATGCACGTGCCGTTCGAATCAAACTTTACGAGGAACGCAGCCGGATTTGTAGCAACGGCGGGTAAAGTCATATTAGATGTTACGGACGCGTTGTATATTGTTGCTGAATTTGGACCATATTGACCAGCCATGTACAAGTTCTTTGCGCTGTCAATTGCAACACCGTAAGCCACATCGTTCGATGTTCCGTCAACCATGACTCTCCACACATATGTTCCGTTGTCATTCAGCTTGATTGTGTACGCACATTGGCCCAATGGCACCGTGATAGATGTGGTTCCTCCGTTCCAATACACAATGGGCGACGTTCCAGATGATATGAAACCCGAATAGTAAACGTTTGATTGTGGGTCACTACAGATGCTATCAACACTTGACCAACCGGATGTCATTTGTACAACTGACCTCCACTGAGCGATACCATTTGTGTTGTACTTTATGATGTACCCCGTGTTACCCCCGTTATTAGTGGGAAATGTTAGGGGACTCACTGTGTTACCTGATCCGTTCCAATCGTATGCTAAGAAGTTTGAATTATTGTAGTACCCACCAAATATCGGGTTATTCTGAGCATCCACGCCGCAAGCAAAGACCCAATCGTTGTTGAAGTTTGCTGTCCCGTGTGCCCTTACCCACCACTGTGCGAACCCATTACTGTTGAACTTGACCATCACACACTTGTTTGGGTTTGCAGTTGGAATAGCAGGGCTAAATATCGAACCGTCGGAATTATAAATAGTGCCAGTTACGGAAGGTGAATAATAATTTGTCGCATAGTAGACATTCGAGCCTGTATCGACCGCGATCGAACTCTCTGTACTGCCAGAACCCGATCCGTTAAACACAACCGCGTTCACAAATTGTGGTAATCCGTCATTAGTTATCTTCGCGATGAGCCCTTGGCTCCCCGTAGTTAAGGATGCTACAGGTACCGGAAACGCTTGTGTAAGATACTTATCAAAGACAGTTGAATTGTTCACGTATTGTCCCCCGATGTAGATGTTCCCGGTCTGATCAACTTCCACATTGTTTATGTTGTCCGTGTTACTTCCATCGATATAAAGTCTCCAACTGTTTTGCGTCGTCGTACTTTGTGTGTTTATCGAAGCAGCTATTCTTAGAATAAGCTTCATCCTACTTTAAGTGTGATATTTTTAAAAGTAACGAATTATTACCCATGCTAATAAGATTTCCTGTGGGATCTCTCCAATTGACGGTGAGACGGTCCAGATCAAACGGGTTGTCAAATTTTGCCTGAATGGGATAGAACGACTGGGACGTGTACGCGATGTTCGAGTTTATGGGAACGAGGTTATTGATCACGCCGAAATTTCCGTAATTTCTCGGTGTCTCGAATTCGACAATGTCCAGAATGACGTGCGTGCACGAAGTCTGTTGAGGGAACGCCGCGGAGAGGAGTTCGGCCTCGTGAACTCCCTTGAGTACCGTATTTAATCTGAACACGTACGAATTGGAAACGCCCGATGTTCTTTGGGTAGAATCTACGAACAAGAAACTCTCCATCTCTTGGTACATGTAAACATTTATTTCTTTGAAAAGTAACTCTTCAGGACGTACAGGATCGCCACGATCATCGCGATCCATATGAGCACGTTGATGAGCTTTGCGAACCTGCAGTACCAGGACTTGTCGTCCGCGTCGCACTGAACCGTGGTTCCCACGAGACCGAATACACCAGAGTCGGCGATGCCACCAGCGTTGCCTGCGCGTTTATTGGAAGATGGTGCCATTTTTATTAAAGACTAGAGTTTTTATTTTTTGAAGAAGGGATGGCGACCGTCAACGTAGACATTCGGCAACTCTTTACGGGAACGACTGACGTGCTGACGCCTCTGTACGACCTCGTGAACTGGAGCGACGACGGTAAACTGTTTCTGGAGAAGCCCGGTCATCAGCACTACAGACTCTTGGCGTACATGTCTTCTCAGCTGAAACCGGGTTCCAAAATCCTCGAGATTGGAACCCGGTGGGGTGCGAGTGCGGTCGCTCTCGCATCAAACAAGGATGTTCATGTGACTACGTGCGATCTTACGGAGGATAGACGTCGACCGCCCAAGGACAACATTACATACGTAATCGAGGACGGATACAATATGCTCGATGATTGTCACGAGTACGCGATGATATTCATAGACGTCGATCCGCACGACGGCGTCCAAGAGAGGAAGATGATTCGGAAACTACTCGATAATCAATACAAAGGTATCGTTTTGCTCGACGACATCCGACTGAATCAGGAGATGTATAATTTTTGGGCGAGTATCCCTCTTCCGGACGAACACAAGATTGACATGACGTCGTTCGGACACTATTCGGGAACAGGTATGCTCCTTCTCAGCACATCGTCGTATGAATCCTCTGAAGAACGCCCCCAATCAGACTGATGAACAGGAGTGCAGGCATAGCCTTTGTGTTTTTCACAAAGGCCGCGCTGAGTAACACGAGCATAGCCATGACCAACTGGAACTTCTTTGACCACCATTGCATGTTCGGCGTCGGTCTCGTCAGCTGGTACACGGACGCCAGCGCGAGCGCCGCAACGAGGTAACGCATCCACGGTTTGTCTCTGTAAAGGTACACGCCTGTGTACAGAGAAAAACGAACGAGTACACACAGAACAAACAACTTCGAACGTTCGTCCGGCGTTCTGTCTCCTATGATCTTGTTGAATCCAGGATCGCTGTTCGGACACTTTGCCATTTAAATGTGCCACCATTTTTTATTGTTTCTCTGACGAATCTTCATTCTAAGATTCGTGGCCCACTCGCGCATGGCCTCGCGTGACCAGACCGGCGGCGGGTACAGGCGAATGTGTTCTGCGTAGTGATTCCGACACATGTGACACGGGAGAACTCCTTGGAGAGAATCGAAAAACATTCTGTAGTATTCAGTCTCTCGAGGGTACTCGGGCATGTCGTCGATGATTGTGAATATCAGATACCACGTCGGTGGACCCCATTCCTCAGGCGGTGCCATCTTTAATTAGAGAATACAGTTTATTTTTTTACAAAATGGAAAACCTGAGCTTTGATGGCACCGGCAGTGGTGAATTCATAAAGCCGATTGGAGGAGGAGGCGGAGGAGGTCCGCCACCACCCCCGCCTCCGCCACAAAAAGAGGAGGAAAAAAAAGTTGAAGAACAGCAAATGATGGAATTTTCGAGCTCAGTCTCTGATCTGATGGGCGGTCCAGCGCCCATCATGCCGCTTCCGCAGCAGGACGGTAGCGCGTACACGAACCCGACGAACGGTCGCGTCACCGGTCTCAGCATGGGCGGTGATGCTCACCAGTCTCAGAAAAAGTCACAGAACCCGTTCAATCTGACCGACGAGCAGTTCAACGCTCTGCTCGCGGGTGTCATCGCCGTCGTCGTCTTCTCGAACGCGGTACAGGGTAGACTGTCCACGCTCGTGCCCAACTTTGGCGGGGTCAACGGGAGCATCGCGAGCGTCCTCGTCGCCGCCGTGGCGTACTACTTCGCGTTCAGATTCATAAAGAATCGCTAATCAGAGAATCGTTTATAATCTCTCCGCAGTATTCCATCTCAGCCTCGGGAGTGTACACTCCAATCTCTGCAGCCTGTGCGCGTAGCTTCTTGAAGTTAGACCAGAAACGCTCGCTGTGATCGTACTCCTCAACGGTTATATGAGCGAGCTCGTGAAGCAGAACGTACATCGCAGCGTTAATCTTGCGACCGTCGAGGCAAATGTAAATCTCGTACCCTTTATTCACGTTGTACGCGATGTTTCCATCGGTCGCTTTTTCCTCCTTGGCGGTGATGATCGCCCTGTTCTTCCTGAGGATATCAAACTGTCCGCCCGGTGGCAAGTGTTCCAACAGAATCTCGTACCGTCTCTTGAGCTCTGTGAGTAACGGATCTTCGCTGGTTGTGAGTACTATAAATATCAGAACGACAAGCAAAAGGATCACCAATGGTTTCATCCTTCCTCTTACATTCTGAAAACAAATTTTGCATACATGGAAAACGGCTCCCATACCTGAAGTTTGAGACCGAGTCTCTCGGCTTCACGTATGAATTCGTGCTTGTTTAGTACCGGTTCCACGACCGGTCCGTTTGAGTAGTAAGGAACGCCCGCTATGTACACGCTGATCTGCTTGTCACCGACTTTTGTCACGGTCGCCTCGGGACACATGTCGAGCCGTGTCGAGTCGGTCACGATTCCAATGAAGAGTCCTCCGTTTCGAGCGAGTCTTCTTGTAACATCTGGGAGCAATTCGAGTGGTTGGTACTGTAGAGAAAAATTGTAACAGATGACATCAAAGAGTTGGTGGTCACTAAGAGGAGCGTCTCGTATGTCACCGGTGACAAAGCTAGCAAAGGTATCATTGCGCGCTCTCCTACGAGCCTCTTCGATCGCCCACGGGTTCGGATCGACTCCGACGAGTCTCTTTACACCTACGTGACGCCACTTGTGTATGTCGCCACCCTGTCCACACCCGACGTCGAGGACGGTCGCACCTCTGTGCACCCAGTGCGCCAAGAAATCGCGCTTGATCTGGTTGTTCGTCTTTCGGAACGTTTCCATACAGATAAATTTCCTTGTAAAGTTTAAATGAACGAGTCGGTGCGGAACGCTCTGTACAGGAATTACGGAGGAAGACACAACGTGAATATGAACGCCCTGAACAATTATTACAGTGGCAGACCTCTCTCTGCGAACAGACTCAGGGGTTTGATCACAAGTCTCGAAAAGTATCGCGACCGGTACAATCCTTCTCAGTCTGTGAAGAAATTCATCAGAAACATGAAGGATGAATTGGGTGCTGATCCGTATTTTCGTCCGAAAATTTCGCGCGAGAATATTCTGAGAGCTAAATCAAGACTACGCAGAAGGTTTCCGGAAGGTACAGCACTGAAATTCAGTTCCAGGAACATCCCGGGACACATTACTACAGGTCGTCGCGTCCAGTTCACCGCCGAGAATTTACAGGCTCAAAAAGCTCGTCTGAAGAAAACTTCTTCTTCGCCTCCGCGTCCGAGAAGTCTTGCTGCAACGGCTCTGTTCCAGGTGATGGGTCAGGTCTCGCCGAGCCGTCTTCCGCCCGGTCTCATGACGGCCGCGCTCAGAGGCAAGGGACGGGTCACACCCGCGAACGTGAGAGTCTCAAAGACAAACTTGAAGATGGTTCGCGAGTTTAAGAACTACGTGAACCTCGTCAAGCGTGCGAGAGAATTTGCGAGCAGTTCGAATTCAGTCAACGCAAATATCGAACAGGCGTTCCAGAGAAATCTAAACTCGTACCGCACAAAGTTTAAACTCGAAGGTAAAAAGAACGCTCAGTTGCTGTACAAGACAGTTCTATTAGCAACGAAATCTGACATACCTCTTAGGACTCCATTTTATATACAGCTTCGTAAAGAGTACAAGAAGTACGGGTTCTTCAAGGCTTCGACAATCGCAAAAATCTTACGAACCATAAAGAAGACAGCAAAGAGACCACCAGCATGGATGCTCAGCGCCCGATCAATGCTTTAAGATTTTTGTGCGCCTGTCGTAGTAGTACAATGAGTTCAGCGTTTCCAGCGGACGCGCCGTGGTTCTCTCTGAACGGTACACGAAGCGTACGTGTCGTTTCTCTCCACGACGGGGACACGTTCACGGGTGTGTTTCGTTTCGAGAGTGCCTATTACAAGTTTCCGGTCCGTCTGAATAGGATAGACACGTGTGAGATGACGAGCAAGAATACGATTCTAAAGACCAAGGCGTTCCTCGCGCGCGACAAACTGTTCGAGCTGATTACCGGCCGAAAGGACACGGACACGGTCATGTGGCGCAAGAAGGATTTCGACGACTTTTTTCAAAAAAACGAGACGTATCTCACGATCAATTGCGTCGAGATGGACAAGTACGGTCGGGTCCTCGCGGACGTGGGTGACTTTGCAGAGACGCTCGTCCAGCAGAAGCTCGCGTACTGGTACGACGGCGGAAAGAAGCTCACCGAAGATGAAATCTTTGATAGTCTCAAGTGATCATGGTGAAGACCAATTGGCCGATTCTCCTCGCTCCGCTCGTCGGCGGATCAGTCTCAGGACTCGTGAGCGGAATAGGAAAACAAAAAGTTCCAAGGGTAGAGGGACAACCTCCAGACTGGGTGTTCGGACCGGTCTGGACGGTGTTGTATCTCATGATGGGGTACGCGGCAAACATAGTGTACCAGAAGACGGGTAATGTACCTTTGGTGTTCTGGCTTCAGCTCGCTCTGAATCTCATATGGTCGCCCGTATATTTTAGGAAAAACGATCCCGAATTGGCTCTAAAAATTATCGTGGGACTTTGGTTCTCCATACTCTTCACGATTATGGAATTTGCAAAAATCGACACATTCGCATCGAGACTTCTGTGGCCGTACTTGGCCTGGGTCACCTACGCGACCACTCTACTTCTTAAGCGCGTGCGCCAGTAGCTTCTCAGCCTTCTTGCTTCCAGGGTGGTTCTTTAAATAGCGCGCTGCATTGCTGATCATGCTCTTGTCATTACCTGAACCCTTGTATTTGCCGTTCGCGGTTCTCTTGGCGTGCGTGTACATCTTCTTAGCGGACATCTTACGCTTCTTCACGGCGCTGGCAACGGCCGCGTACGCAGTGTGATCGTGGGTCGTCATTTTTGTTCTGGGCTGATATTTTATTTCACGAGGTCATCATGACCTCATTACGCTCCTCGGGTGTCAACCCCTTCCACATGTTTAGGATCACTTCAGGGTACGGCATATCCTCTGGGTAATGATCCGCGGCACCGACAACGTTCCTCATATCGTCGTACATGACATACAGAGCGTTGTTCGTGCCGAATAATAGGACACAGTTAAAATAGTACTTGTCAAACTTGTACCACTGGTACCGAATGTCTTCGGACAAACGTTCGTTGATTCTCCTGACTTTCGGTAGCATGTTGCAGATGCGTTCCGCGAGCTCCTCTGGTAGATCCTTCCAGCACGGATGCATGACAGAGACGTGTCTCTGGACAAAGAACCAGTTCTTTGGACAAGTACGGTAGTACTTGGACCTCTTCTAGGCCCGTGATCCCAAAACCTTAAATTTTATGAACAAGAGTGTCGTAAACACGTTCAGAGCGACGAGGAACCACGCGAGCTCTTTACAGTCACCGACGACGGTACAGTTGGTCAGGTACGTCGTGTAAGACACGACCGCCAGTCCAAAAATGAACCCGCCCAGTGCACCCTTTAAGCCCAGTTCTCTGCGTAACACGTACGCGCTCAGAAATGCGCTGACTGTACCGATGACGAACACAGCAAGAGCCTGCTGAGTCAGCTTGATCTTTCCGATCGTATACATTGTTTGTTACTAGTAGTGCATATTTTTTCTTCTTCTCAAATTCTGATCCGGGTCGTACCGCGTCGTCTTTGCCTTCTTTTTAGTCACTAAAACAAACTTGTACACGCGCGCGATCGCCCATTGCTGCGCCGTCGCACCGGGACGAGACCCGCCGGTCTTCCACGCCTTGAGTCCGCGGTCGTACACAGTGTTGAGTGTACTCAGAGGTATACCTGTCCTCTTTGAAATCAGTGCCTTGTTGAATTTTAGTTCCGGGTACGTTCGGTGGAACAGAAGTGTCCATTTACTCTTGCGAGTCTTTGCAAACTCGTCCGATTTACCGAGTCCAAGCTTCGAGTACGGGGTCGTACGTCTCTTTATCAGTTCTTTCTCGCGCATCTTCTTGACGCGTTCAGAGAGTCCCGTGAAGTACCTTACGGGCCATTTCATTTGTTAATTAGTTCCGAAAAAAAACAACGATGCGGTTTAAATTTTGTGTGTATACATTAAAAAATGCCCGGGAGTAAACCAACTTCAATTTCGAGGGAGGAATTTGTTGCAGCTTTGAGAAGGACTGCTGCAGCTGCCGTACAAAGAGCTATACAAATTTCTTCACGAAAAATGCCCGGGAGTACACCACCTTCGATTTCTCCATCGAACTTTGCTGCAGCTTTGAGAGCTGCTCAACCTGCCGCACAAAGAGCTACACCAGCTACACGAAAACGTCCTCGTAACAATAACAATCCTCCTCGGAGGATAAATAACAACATGACTCCTACACCCCCACCACCGAAACGCGCTCGTTCGTCATCTCTTCCTCAGCCTCCGCCTCAGCCTCAGCCTCCTTTTCCAGTGTTTTACAGAGCGGGTAATAATCCAAACAACAAACTTCCTATGCGGAAGGTTCATGGCTATGAAATATATCGTGTAAATCCTAATGGAAGTACGAGACTTCTGGTCACCACAGACGATTTGTTTAGAAAATATAATTCAAGAACTCGAAGACCTATAATTATAAATTACCAGCTCACCAATCAGAACAGACACAATGCTCCATACATAGCTCATTTGGCGAGAAACGCTTTCAAGCACATACACACTGAAAGACAAAGAATAATGAACAATCACGAGGCGAGTAACAAAGAAAAATTACGAAATTATAAACATAGACATATGACAAATAACTACAGAGCTCTTGAACGTAGTAGAAGAACACATAAAAATGCAATTAGCAAGGCGAGGAATCTGAGTCTTATGAATTTTTTACGTTCTTCTGAAACGAAAAATCAAAATATCAGACCAAATATAATACTCGTTCCACCGACCCCCCGAAACAGGACAAGGGGTCGTCCTTCTGTGACGAAGTAAAGGTATTTTTCAACCAAATATATCTTTGATCTGAGCGATCGTTATATGCTTAGACATTTCAACAAAGCCGGCTATTGTCAATGGAGGTATCACACCGTAATCTCTACAAGATTTGTTTATGACCCTCTGGAACGAAGCGGCGTTCGGTGGGTCCAACATGTACTCTGAAAATTTCTTACTGTTTGCAATTGCTCTACATATCTTGTGCATTGCAGTCATGCTCTGATTGCTAGTTCTCACACCGGTGACATTTTTTCGAAGACTCGGTTTCATCCACGCGAGGGACCACGTCTGACAGAACGTGTCGCCGTCGTGACGCTGTGGGTGACAATTCAAGACTCGAACCGGTCGGGCGGACAAAGACGCAATCTTGTTCTTTACTCGATCGGTCAAAAAACTGTTGTACCTACTGGACGGATCTGCCGGATCGAATATGTCTATTCTTTCCGGGTACATTACGAACGATATGAAATGGTCTTCGCCACTTTTTCTGGTTCCGGGTAGACGTATCGTACCTGCTTTGTCGATGATCTTCTTTTTTGAATTCATACGTACGGTGTAATCAGCCGTGTTCGTAAAGTACTTTCTGAATTCTGGATCTGACATAAATATACTCCATGTTTCTTTCCACACCTCGAGTGGTAGACTCATTTAGATTTTTTTTGTGTGCGTTAAACTTAAATGAAACCCGTCGACATTGCGTTTTCGATTTTTATAGGCTTGGTTTTACTCTATAGCTTGTACACACCAGGGAGACAATTTCCTCCTGGTTACATGGCAAGTTACGAAGAACACGAAAAATTCTATAGTAATCCCCCGCCATTTTTTTACTTTGTCTTGTTTGTGGTTATAATTTATCTTATGTATACAAAGTAAATGGACGCCGAAGTGAACACAAAGGGTCGCGTCATATACAAAGGACCCAAGGGTGGGTTCTACGTCCTCGACGCAAAAGGTAAGAAGGTGTACAAGTTCACGAGGGCTGCTGCTGCTCCAGTTCCTAAGGAACTGACTCCTAAGGAACTGACTCCAAAGACACCGTCCCCGAACAAAAACACCAAAGGTCGCGTCATATATAAGGGACCCAAGGGTGGTTATTACGTCCTGGACGCAAAGGGCAAAAAAGTGTACAAGTTTACGAGGTCAGTACCTAAGGAACTGACTCCCAAGGCACCGTCACCGCCACTGAGAGAAGGAGTCCGGAAGAGTCCTCTCATGAGACTGTTACAAGCTGTGAGAAGACGCAGAGAACCTATTAGGAAAATGAAAGAACCGACTATCGAGACACGCACGTTCAAACGATTCTCGACCATACGCGCGGGTGTTTCTAAACGCGTGAGCAAAGACTCAACCCTTTCCATCAAAGTTCCTGAAGAAACGGACAAGATAAAGAACGGGACTGTGTTGGCCATCCGAAAAGATTTTTTGCCGACACAAAAATGGCTCGACGATCAGGCAAAGTATATTCAGGGTCTCAACGAGTATGACTATCTGACCGCGATGGCGTACACGGTTCGTTCACACGAGTGGATAGGACCTTGGTTACGCGGGTCTAAATCGTCTTACCATTTAAGTTTTCCTGACAGACACACCGCGCCTCTTTATCCACAGATTATGAAACTCGCCAAGGAGAAAAAGTACTCGAACGAGTCATGGGCAAGAGGTCTGACGTACGATACGTACATGAAAAGAATGCGACTATATGGTACGGGAATACGCGTACCCAAACCAGTCATCGAACAAGCTCTCGACATGTACGCCAAGGATCTGTACAGAATTGTTCGGGGTGCGCCCCCGGTTCCACAGACCATGTACGTGTTCAGAGGTACGCTGCGTAATATATTCGAAGGAAAAATTGGACAGAGACACACACTCAACGACTTTGCATCCGCTGCATACATTCCTCAGAGAGGCTACGCTCCAGATAATTACCTCAGAATAAAGCTTGTGAAGGGGGTTCGTGCGCTACTCTTGCAAGGACTCAATCAGTGGAACAATTTTGGCGAATTCGAGGTGCTTATAAACAGAAAATCACTATACAAAATCACAAAACGGAATTTGAAACGACCGGTGGTTAATGCACCGAATGCAAAAACAGTCACAAAAAAGTACGTTACAGACGTCACTGTGTTCTAACGTACTTGTACGTCTGCCATTGATCATGGAACATGGCGCGTACCTTCAACGCAATTTCGTGCAGTTCCTGCGGTGAAGCATCCGGATGTTGCTTCCGGATGTCGGCAACAACCTTCGCCCACGCGATTCCACACGGAGAGTTCGTGTGGTACCGCATTGTTGTTTGGTTTGTTTTTGGTTGTCACTCGCGCGTAGTCCCTGAACACAAAACAAAAAAATATCAACACATACCAAAAAATGATTGAAAATATAAATACCAAAACGATATCGTCTAATCGACGTTCTAAGCTCTTTAATATGTACAAGTTAAGTTACTCAAAGATAGGAACATCGTTCACGACACCGAATGCGATGTTTAATTATTACAATAAAGGTTTAATATTCAAAAACAATAAAGGAAACAATAGAGCAGCTATACTTTATTGGCCAAATCCAAAAGGTAAAAAGGTTGGTTTAGTTTTTGGAACCAATTCTCAGTTTCAAAAAGCTGTGACGATTCCCAAGCTTGCACATCTTCTAAAAACAAATGGTTGGTATGGAGAATTATCAGATGCGCTTGAACATCTTTTGAGAAAAAACTACAGTATCACTCCAATCACAAACAAAGATATAATTCGTAGAACTATTGGTATAAATAATTTAAATATAAAAAATAACGGTTCATACTCAAGAAATATAGCTGGCATAGGAAGACATGTTAAAAGACTATACGGACGCCCGCTAATTAATTAAAAAATGTGCGTTAGATAAAAATGAGTAGTTGTTTCGCGTGTCGTCAAAAGAAGAAGTCGCCGTCGCCTTCTCCGCCTAAGAAAACAAACAAACGGGCGGAGAATGTTCTTCACGTACTTCGGGGTCACATGATGGCGAGTCCCGGAATGTACTCGGGTAAGCATCTCGCGAGGATGAGAACGGTGAGTCGCGAAAACCGAGCCGTCGTGAACCGCGCCGTCGAGCGTCTCAGACCCCCCATACTTCGTAAGATTGGAAACAGAAAATACGCAAACATGTACACGTTCAACAGAAATCTCACGTTCAATAACAGGAGTAATCTTGTGAACGCTGCGTTGAAACTAGACAAGGTTCGTTTCACATCCGCTCAGATCAGGTACCTGAGAGTGTTCTTGGACAACCTGGTTTACTATTCAGAGAAAACCAACAAAAACGTGAGGAACGGAAGGTTGTACAATGATGCAAACGGAAACAGAGTGGTTGCAAATAACGTGAGAAACAGCGGTCGGCTCGTGAGACAGAATTTACCAAATATAAGGAGAGCGCAAAAGAAAGTAAGAGGGTGGGCCTAAGAATGCGCCTCGAAATTCTCGGCGTGATCACGAGCCTCTTTGCAATGATAGGTGTCGTATCGACGCACAATGTTATCGTTGAGGCGTGTCGGCGACAAAATAAAATTGATAATAAAGAGTAACAAATGAGCGTAACGAGGGCGCAGATTATGAACTTTTTGAAGTTGCACTACACACCTTCAGATTTTTATGCGAGCAACTGGAACAATGTCGAAAAGAGTTTTAATTTAAATTCACTCTACAAAGTTGCGACTACGCCTGTTAATACACACATACCTGGAAGAAGGCGCGTGTACAGACTTCGGTACGGAAGAAACGCACCGAAGAGTTTACATCTTACCGAAAACCTTTCGAGAAAATACCCTAAAACTGTACTCCATAAGAATGTAGTCACAAACTATAGCGGTAAAAATTACAGAACGAGACGTCAGATCAAAGGTACGTGCTGGTTCAGTGCGATACTCAACGGGTGGCTTCTTTCGACAGAGGGGAGATTCATCATGAGAAAGAAGCTTCGAGCGTTCAAGATGAGTCACAACATGCGCCCGTACACGAACGTACGAGCATGTCCTCCCAGAGGAAAATTACCCACCGCGTACTTCTGGTCGTACGTCGAACACATGTTGTCGTCACCCAAACGGAACAACAACAGAAATTTCCGCCTGAACGTGCTCAGACAGAAGGAGTTTCCCGAGAGCAAAGTCATACGCAGTTCTTTGGTCAGAACGAAGAACATGTCAGGTACCGTAGTCGGCGGAGACAAGAGAGATTTCGATATCTTTCACGAAATTGTTTTCAAAGATGACCCTGGATTGATACATACAGAACTTGAAGACATAAACTCGAACAGACGCAACATACCCGAAAGATACTACAAAGGTCACGGTATAAGGTATAGGTACGATCTCAGTCATGCAGTCATAATGAAGAACGAACACGGCATCGCAGGTTACAGAAGCGGTGACCGGTACATGATCATAGATTCGAATTTCAACATCCCCAAAGTTATGGATTGGCAAAAAAATCCCGATCTCGTCAGAGCGTACATGGACGAAATGTATCCTGACCCTCCGTTCAAAAAAACATCCGGGCAGATATATCTCGTGTACATAAGACACATAAAACCGGCAAACGTCGCGCCACCGGAGACGAGACTGAACACGAACAAGTACAATAACCGAGTAACTGAATCGAGATATTCTAAGAAATTGTACCTGAAATTCTTCAGACAACTTTACTCTAAAAACAACTTTTCACACGGTAACGCGAACGGAGTAAAGAGGTTTTTATCGCCTTTTACATTTCCGCTGCCTACGAATGCAAATCTGAACAAGTTGAGATTGTACGTCCGCAGAAATTACTTTAACAAAAATTTAAAAAACCCGGTGGCGTTGTACAGATCAGAATACAGAAGACGGTTCGGGAAACCTGCACCGGCTACAATAAAAAATTTTATGAACATGTTTAAGGAACAGTAGTGGCCATCATGATGAAAGGCGGCTCGATCACAATTTCATTGTACCGGAACCATCGCGCGGTTCCATTCTCGAGCTCTATGAGAATGCTGGAGTTCACGTCGTCTGTGATTACTTTTACGATCCTATACATTTCGCCGTTGGGTCGTACAAAGTGCGAGATTTCCATCACCACTTAAGAAATGTTCACCTTTTTTTACTAAAAAATGGAAAAGTGTTCGACGTGCGTCTATTACAAAGAGTTCCTCTTTGCGCGCCCGATATGCACTAGGGTGTCCAACGTCACCCTGAAAACCCAAAAGAACGTTCCTTTTAAACTGTACGAAGGGTACAAGATATGCAAAGGGTACTTTTACGAGCCAAACTCGGACGTGTCGTCATCGTCAGAAACCATGAACTGTTTTAAAAAATCAACATAGAGTTCATCTGCAATCTGTGTGTATTTTTTACACTGTTTCGATTTTGATCCATTGAATGTACGATACAATGTTGCATTTTGTTCAGCTCGACGTACATCTGAAATGGTAATTATATGAGGTAAAGAAAACATTATTATAAAATTAAATTTATATTTTTATATCATATTGATGAAGTATCTCATGAACATGTATTTACGGTGATTTAAAAATATCAAATCCTTCTACTGTTATTTTTTCATTATCTGCATAAACATGATCTAAAAAACCTGATAAATCTAGTTTTTGTGTCATAGTTGTTCTGAAACAGTTTGAAGATATTTCATGTAATGGAAAACATGCATAAAAATCATTTCCATAATCTATTGTTATATTCAATATAGGTTCCCTCGATATTACAGCAGTGTTTTGAAACTGGTTGTAATACATGACATCGTAGTTTAAAAATTCTGTCATTTATTAAGATATTCTATTAATAGTTATACTTCCTGTAGAAGTATTATTCCCAACATATGATACATTTGTGAGTGTTGTTATTGCAAAATTTGTACCTGCTCTACCACCTTCTTTTGCCGGTGTATTTACAGAACCTCTCCATCCACCGCCACCGCCACCGTTTCCTGCACCGCCTCCACCGCAACCAGCACCACCCCATCCTCCTGCACTTGCTGATAAATTCGTAGAACCAACACCGCTTAAGCGAGTCCCCGATGAATTTATGAGTCCATATGAAAATGTAGAATTTGAATACGTCGTAGCTACTGAAACTTGAGTAGCAGAACCTGCAGATCTATCAGTTCCCTGTAAAGTGGAGGCAGTTGCCTGCGTATCCCATGTATTGCCAGGTCCAAAACCGTTGTAATTAATTGGAGGTGATCCTGTTCCTGGACCAGCTGTACCTCCACCTCCTGCAGCAACTAATAGAGGAGTAGGTGTTCCAGTTCCTCCACTTGATAAAAATATTGCAGACATACCACCACCTCCTCCTCCATTAATACCACCTGGATACGACCCAATTTGACCTACACACAGTATAAGAACATCATTAGCTGTTAAAGAAACACGCCCTCTCATGATACCACCATGACCACCTGTTCCTATTCCTGTAGATCCTGTTGAACCAAATGCCGTGAGTTCATATACTCCTGTGTTTGCTATAGTCAAATATTGATATCCATTTTGAGGCATTGTAATGTAAGTAGGATAAAACGGAGCAGGTGTATAATTAGGAAGAGTTGTCATCGCATTTGCTCCAGTTGTTCCGCCGTTTGTGAATGTATATGTTGTTCCCACTGGCCATGTATATAAAGAGCCACCTCCTTCTGTTTTGTATACATACGAATTGAAAAAACAATATCCAAGAGACATTCTTATATTGTTCAAGCACAATAAATTGCAAATTTCCCGTCAGAAAGTGTACAAATTAATAATGACAGTGACAGCGAATCAAATGTTACTCAAAGTTCGACAATTTCGTCGAGGTGTTTGATCTGGTACTCGACCGGAAGTTGAAACGATGCGAGGTTCCCATTGAACAGTACAGACGAAGACGACTCGTGGAGTTTGATATTCTCGACGATGAGCAGACCCGTATTCCATAGCGCACAGTATTCCCTGAGATCATCCCATTCCTCCTCGTAAATGTCCAGTATGTTCGGTTCTGTAGACAGAGGACCGTACACGAGCTCAAACTTGTCCGAGGTCATGTCCGGCCAGAGTTTTGTGTGATAGTAGTGCGACTCGATGGACGTTGCAACCTTCATCGCGTGATCGAGTTCTCTAAATGTAATTATCGTCGTCCGGTCCTTGATGCGCCACGTGAACGGAACCGAATGGTGTTTAATAGTGTAAAAAGACTTGTCACTCTTCGCGACGAGAAGAGGTGGTCTCGATAAAGTTTGCATTACTATACATAATACAATGTTTTATGATTTAAGCCACCTCACTCAATCTGAGAAACAGGATGTTATGGGTCCTATACAGGACGACGAAGCGTTGTTTTTGTATTCAATCATTCGCGGAATGCGAATCAAGCGAGTCCTTGAGATCGGAGGGCTCAGTGGATACTCGGCTCGAAACTTTGTACGCGCCGGCGTCGACGTGTGCTACACCGTCGATTTAGTTCCAGTCCCTCAAGTGTCTGACGACGGACGACACAGAGTACTCGTGAAGAATGCCTTGCACCTCACTCCAGAAGATCTCGATAACAAACCTCTGGATCTTGTATTCTTCGACTGTCACGACATGGTCCAGATGGACCTTCTTAAGATGCTAGTCAGACAGCAACTCATAACTGACGAAACAGTCATCGCTCTCCATGACACGAATCTTCATTACAAAAAGTATGTACCGTTTGATTGTCCTTACAACTCTACACTAGACGCGTGGATTCATCAACCAGTCGAAAGAAAGATGGTTAACATTCTGAAGGACATAGGATACGACGTATTTTCGATACGTACGAGGAGAGAGCAACACGATGACGATACGTTTCCTTACAGACACGGACTTACAGTGTGTCAAAAATTCAAAATGCTCGAGACTGAGTGAACAGTCTTGATGAATTCGGTTTCTTGACGCTCAGAAAAGTGTACCGGTGTCCAGTTCGGAAAGAATAGCGCAGGCATGAGATTACACATTTTGTCATCCACGAATGTTACAGGTTCGCCATTGTCCACGGCCAAGTACGACTCGATGTCCGGTTTGGAGTACACGGAAGGTTTCTTTGTGAGCCCGATCGCCTCGCGCACGGGCTCGGACCAGTTCAGAGGTGCATTGCTGAACAGTTCGATTTGACCGTCGTATTGACGAAGAAGTTTCACATCCTCGCGAAACTCTTCTGAGGAATCCAAAAAATCGTACAGGTGATTGATCACCTTCTGATTGTACACGTACGCGTCAAAGTCGCGCGTGTCGATACCAAACTCTCTCTGGAGTCCTTTTGCAGTGTGACCGTACGCCCTGTAGAGTAAACTGTTCAGTTTTGCGGACGGAGGAGTTCCCGGTAATTTCCTGTTCACATATTTGATGATATTGTGTTTGACGTGATCGAGCAACACGTGATCACGAATGAGTACACCATCTATGTCAAGCAAGAGTCTCATTTTAAGAAATCGGACAAAAAAATATCAAGGAAATGGTGGCACTGACCCCTGTAGTCCCGGTGCAAGAAGCACCGGTCCCGAAACGTGTTTCGACCCATTCGAACTTGTCCGAAATTGTTGAGTCGTTCAAAGCGCCACCAATCAAAGCAACTCCACAAAGAGGTGTTCAGCCGTGGGAACGTAATGCGTGGACCAAGTATCACATGAATCGTATGGAAATGTATGCAAAAAAATCAGAGAGTCCCAATTTGTCCCTGTACGAAATCAAGACGGGCAAGAAAGACAAACGTGTAGAGCGCGTCATGCTCGCACTGTACACGTATTTCGTGGGTGTTGCATTCCTGTTTTTTCTATTCACAAAGTGACTCGAATTCTCTCATGAGTCTCGTGCGACACGTGCGGTAATTTGGATTGGCATTCACCCATCTCCATGTGTTAAGTATCCGTCTCGCAGCAACCTTTTTGCCAATCTCCAATAGTCTCGCCTCCATATTCCTACGGACCTCTAACAGATTTCTAGCGTTGTCCACATCACTCTTGAACTTCATAGCTTTCTTATATTCAGAATTTCTGGACATCTGTCTTGTTTCATAGCTCGACCGTTTCCACCAGAATTGTATCCACCTCATGCTATATTCGTACTTGTTCGTATGAAAATTGCACATATCCGAATCTTTCACGCATCTGTGAGTGCACTTCGTACCATTATCATTCTTTACGATGCACATTGTAATTGTGATACACATGTACGTAAACACAGTCTCAGTTCACAAGACACTCAAATTCTCTCATGAGTCTCGTGCGACACATTTTGTACCCGGGATCGCTCATGGCGCGTCGGAACGCCCGCTTGATTCTTGAAGCCATGATGTGTCCTCGGGCATACCTTACCGCCGTGTCCTCTGCGACGTCGTGAACGGCTCTTATAAATATGTCTCTCCTAGTCCAGGTCGGAAACTTTTTAGTCAGTTCGGACATCTTGGCCCGCACGAGGTCACCGTACTCTGTCATTTTTTCCCTTGATGATTCGCGTGATTCGTCAAGTCTCAGTTCACAAGACACTTGAATTCTTTTGCGAGTCGATCTCTGCACATTTTATACCCGGGATCACTCATGGCGCGTCGGAATGCGCGTTTGATTCTCGAGGCCATGATGTGACGTTGGGTGTTATTTACGATTTCGTCATCTGCCAAATCACGCATAGACTGAATAACTGATGTCAAAATATCAGCTGGTATCCAAGTAGAAAACTTTACAGAAAAATCGTCTGCTATGTCGTTGAAAGCTTTGTGCATAAGGTGATCAGAGTTCCATCTTGGGTAGCTTTTTTCAAGTTCGGACATCTTGGCCCGCACGAGGTCCCCGTACTCTGTCATTATTTTTCTCTTGATGGTGAACGAACGTCAAGTCCCTGTCCACATGACTTATCAGTAGTATCTGTACGGATTGTATCTTTCTGCGTTTCTGAGTCCTGCAGCTCGCGCTAAATTATAATGTCTCAAGTAACTTAAGTTTTCATTCTTCAATCTTATTAGATAATTTATCATACGATTTATTTCGTTAGCGTTGAGCATTCTTGGAAAAGAAGTCAATAATTTACGTATTTCGAGATTAGGTGTGTTACGGGTATTAGGCGCTTGACCGTTATTTCTATTCTGAAGATACCACGGATGGAATCTACCTGCCCTGACATTTTCGTAAAACTTTCTTAGTGTGCGTCTTCTCGCCGCGAGCGCCGCATTAGCCGCAACGCGTCTCCTTGGTAGATTTTCTCTCGTCTCGTTTCTAAGAGTACGAGACACTCGCGCGACACTCGCAACGTTCCGAGCAGGTAAACGAGAAAATATCATCATTTGTCGTACATGAGCCGGTAGATTTTCTAGCGAAGAGTTGTTGTTGCGCTTTCTTTTCATTCTTATTTGTTACTTGCGACTCAGAAAAAAGTCTGTGCAGTCTCGAACAGATTGCTCTGGACGCCGAAATACATGGCCGGGAACGCCATACCGGGCAGAGTCTTCTGGAAGTGGATCGCAAACTCGTGCTTCGCGTACTTGTAAAACACCGCGATCACAGTCACCAAGAAGAGTATCTGGAGCGCCGCGATGAGCACTTTGAATTTCGGAAACCGCTCTTTAAGTCTCTTGAACTGTTTGTCCACGAGCACACCCAAGAGTAGACCGCTCGCGGCAAATACGAAACTCTCCGTGACGAACGTCGGTATGTGTTTCGGGTCATCGACCACACCGTCGAAGATTGTCATTCTTTACCTAGGTCACAGAATTCTTTTAGGAGTCTCTTGCGACACATTTTGTACCCGGGGTCGCTCATCGCCCTTCTGAAACATCGTTGGATACACACAGCTTCGAAAAAGTGTCTGTAGCGCGCCAATTTTTTCTCTATATGTTTTTCCATCGCGTACATTTTTGTAAAATAATACGATGAATGTATCCAAGGCAATTTGTGTTTAGGCTCTAGCTTGTACATCTTTGGTTCTTCAAAAAATTTTTCCGGTGGTGCAAATTTTTGAAGAACCAGGGACACCTTGTACGTGTGTTCGTGAGCATCACAAAAGTCACTATCTGGTCCGGTCGTCGCACATTGACACGGCTCGTCGTCGTACCAGTACCCGTAGCACGGCATTTGTACACCCGTGCGCACTCTCTCTAAACGACCGTCGTCAGACAATACGGGCCGTTCGTGCCTAGCATCAGATACATTCCGACCATATCGAACGTAATCTCCTCGAATGCAGAGTGCCTCTCGAACGTGTCCACCTTCTTGATCAAGCGACACATCTTGAATATGTACGTACCATTGCCGCGATCCTCGATCGTCTCATACACGAACACGTCAGAGAAGCGAGGCATGTTTGCTTTGATTCTGATTGTACTATTGCTTTGTTGTAGACCCTGTACACAAAACACCTTTTTTCATTTTCAATTCAAATTCAGCAACGCACGGTTCACTTCTCTGAGTGTGTAATGGTTGTTGAGATTCTCCATTATCGAATTTGCGACTATGGCCATGCGCATTTCGGTGATCGACGCAAAAGGATTGTTCCGACGGTAGTTTTCGAGTCTCCGTATTATGTTCATGTGTCTTCGCATAGCCGCCTCTCTCCGAGCCGCTTCATTTGCATTTCTCTGAACGCGCGTCATGCTTAGTATGCGGTCGACTATGTGCGCTGGAAGAGTAGGAATTCGGACGGACAGCATAGTCCTCTTTGGACTTCTTTTGTTTCCGTTTCCGTTGTTGTTTCTCTTCCGTTTCATTTTAATACCAGACACAGAAAAAAAGAAAAAGAGCACCACTTTACATACCGGTTCTCTGTCTCTTTGTGGCTGCTGGGTTATTGTTGTTGCGTTTGCGCTTAATAGCAGCGGGTTTTATATTCGTTTTTCTGCGTAGCATGCTAGAGAGTATATTTTCATTTTGAGACGATATTCGTACATTTCCTCGAGCGGTATATCCACCGAAAGATCTTAGAGCAGCTGGAAAACCGCGTGGATAATTTCTGAACTGATTAGATACAACATTCATGCTAGTAGTGGGTTTATAAAGCATCATGACGATCATTTTCCTATCAACATTTACATTCTGATTAGAATTCGTTTGTGGAAGAACTTCGTGCCATGTTTCATTAGGCGTGAAATAAACAGCGTGTCCGCGTTTAGGATCAAAGATTTTAGTATTTTGACCGTGACTTGTGAGAAGCTGTCCGCGATTACCAGGGGCAGCAACACGCCCATTTGTATACTTTGGTGTGTCGATGTAATAGATGATTTGCATGAATGCTTCGCCATATCTGGGGTCGGTTTCAAAGTTTCTATGAAGTTGCTGTCTAGTTATATAAGATCTACCCCTGGCGTTCCGCTGTAAAATGGTGCGTATATTACGCACCATGAGATACATGGAATAAATTTGTTTCTTGTTCGCTTCTGAAAGTGGTCTCAGTAATGTATTGGCAACTTCTGTGATTTTCTGCTGAGCCGAAGGGTTCCTCTGCCACCATGCATTTCTATTCGTAGTCCGGAAATGCATGTTTTCCGCACCTGAATTCGGTGCGGACAGGCGCAGACTTTTGACATGATTTTCTATTCTAGTAGCAGTGCTTTCCCCGAACACGTGCTCGAAAAATACCATTTAGTAGTAGATGATATTTTTATTCTGTGTCAATATCAAAAGAAAGATGAACAACAACAGACCGGCCAAGCGCCGCCGTTTGAACAAAAACAACAACTCGAATAATAATTCGATGAACACCAATAACAAACTCACGAATATATGGCGCAAAATTCGAGCGGGTAATAACTTACACAACGTGTCTAACGCGAATCTCCTTCTTTATCTGCTCGAACACCCTACTCCGTACATGGCACGCGGAGGGCGGAAACTGTACGTTCTGACACCAAACGGGGGGTACATTCGCGCGAACAACAGAACGCCAGTAAAGACGAGACAGAATTTACTGAACAACATTCGCCGGTTTGGCTAAAAAAGTGTACACTAAGTAAAATGGAGAGGAAACTTTTAGACGTACTTAATAGTGTTCGTAAGCGTCGTAGTATTAATAATAAAAGGACGCGAGAGTCTAATTTAGAAACTAGAACTATAAAAAAGTTTTTAAATACGAATGCCACCTCACAAAATAGGAGAATAACTAGCATGAATATTAAGTTTCATATTCCAGCAGAGACGAATGATGTGAAGAACGGGACCGTCTTGGCAGTTCGTAAAGAATATTTACCAACCCAAGAATGGATAGATGCTCAGGTCAATTATATCAAAAGTCTCAATAATTATGATTATCTTACAGCCATGGCGTACACGGTTCGTTCTCAGCAGTGGTTAGGAATTTGGCTGAGAACGAAGGGTGGGTATCACACAAATATTTGGAATAAAAGGAAAATTCGGTTGGTTAGCTTTCATAACCTGAGCAATCTTCGAGGCCATACGTTTCCACTGTACCCGCAGATTCTGAAACTTGCCGAGAAGTATTCGAATGCTAATTGGTCTAAGAATCTGAATTTGTCGACATTCAAACAGAGAATTTCAAAAATCCCTGACGATATAATAGATGAAGCTCTTTACATGTACACTAAAGACCTTTCCAGGATTATAAGAAACGCACCTCCCCTTCCAAAGACTATGTACGTATTTAGGGGTC
>JACCDX011161190.1_pt1 | contig 101238 bp, 102 predicted proteins | sample 7449681 | NCBI WGS metagenome assembly JACCDX01 (sample SAMN15323450, study PRJNA562643) | freshwater metagenome | isolation source: river surface water | place: USA:Blue River Watershed | collected 2017-08-18
GAACTATTTAAAGAACTAAATGGGATTTCGCGCAAAATCTATTTAAAGAATTAAATGGGTTATCGCGCTGGGAACTATTTAAAGAACTAAATGGGATTTCGCGCAAGATCTATTTAAAGAACTAAATGGGTTATCGCGCTGGGAACTATTTAAGGAACTAAATAGAATATCGCGCAAAATCTATTTAAAGAATTAAATGGGTTATCGCGCTGGGAACTATTTAAAGAACTAAATGGGATTTCGCGCAAAAATATATTTAAGGAATCAAATGGGTTATCGCGCAAGATCTATTTAAAGAACTAAATGGGTTATCGCGCTGGGAACTATTTAAAGAACTAAATGGGATTTCGCGCAAGATCTATTTAAAGAACTAAATGGGTTATTGCGCTGCAATATATTTAAATGATCAAATGGGAATTCGCGCAAGATTTATTTAAAGAACTAAATGATTATCGCGCAAGATTTATTTAAAGAACTAAATGATTATCGCGCAAGATCTATTTAAGGAACTAAATGGGGTATCGCGCAAATATGCACTTGGATTTGCCCAATAGCAATAAAAAATAATAATCTACTCTGGCCAATAGTTTATAAATTCACGTGTCATCAATTCGATTGGATTTCCTTCTGTCATAATAAACCATGTAAATGGTAATCTATGAACGATCTCCGTGATTTTATTATAAGAAATATTCAACTCTGATGGTTTTGCAGCGATCTTCATGTCCAATTTTGTAAGTTTATTATATGACAAATGAATCTCACGCACCTTTGTCAAAGGCTCTTTCGTCACAACATTTTCAATTCCACAATCTGTACAACATATTCTCTCTATTTCGGCATTGAAGTGAATCTCTTTGAGTACACCATCGCCATAAATACTACGACATGAATCCGGTAAAATCAAAACATTGATTCTGCAATTTTCATCAAATTGTAAGTGGTCTATATGTTTCTCATTTGACAAATCCAAAACATCAACTTGTATATTTTTAAAATGCATTTTATGTAATCATAATTTACAATCACTTATGTGCAATTATTGAAAATCGCTAGCCACAATCTGTCGTGGCATCAGACCACATCGTTTTGCATAATCATCATTCCTCACAAAATCCCTTGTAGATACACCCGCTGCAATTCCATTACTAAATGGTGGAACTACATCAGGATTAATCAGTCCACATGTATTAAATGGAATAAACACATCCAACGGCTTCTCCGCTAGCCTATCACAATCCCTAATATAACTCGTATCTTGACCAAATTTCAATGTTGACTCAACGTTTGGAACTAAACCTCCTTTGCCAAAGTTGGGTACTCCTTGATCCCATCGTGAACATAGTGATTGTCGCTCACGATAATGAGTGACCGTATTTGGATCCGTCCTCATTTTACTATCATTATCTATCGTACAATCAAAGGCATATCCATAACCATCACGATACCTTAGATTTGGATTCTCTGCCATAAATTGAGTCAACTTGGTGTCATTACCAGAATCACATACAGCTGTAGGATACATGTTGAACATGATATAATCCTCAATAGATCTATTCTGATTTTCTTTGGTTGCCATTGCACAATCATCATCTGTCAAACGATTGTTAATATCAAAAATCCTCATCTTTATTTTATAGCCAAGAAACTTTTTTATGATTTTATATGCCTATACATGTTCGTATAACATTGCATTCCATTACCTTCTTTACAAGTAGGTCCAGCCTCATAACACCATTTTGCAAATGAATTTGCATCATTCGGAATAGTGGATGAAGGTGTTGTATAAAATTGACGATCCGATGCATTTTTGTGATAAATATCATCAACATCTCGATACAAATTATATTCAAAGTGTGTCTTTGCTTTCGATTTTACACTCTCATCCACAAGATCACATGCTTTTGGACGAGCTGGATTATTATTATATTCAGTCATCAATACATTCATAAAAGGATTCTGTTTTGTAGGACCAGTACATACACTTCCATCCCTCTTGTTTTTCATCAAACTAGTATCCCCATTTGACAAAAACTTGTCCGTCTTTCTCACCTCATTAAAAAAGAAAGTAAAAATAGCTACAACCAACGGAATGAAAAATATTGATGTATTGTGCTTAATCAAAAAAACTATCAAACTAAAATACAATCCCATACGCAATAAAGCATTCATCTGCTCAACAAATGACATATCCTTCGTAGGAATAAACTTATCATAATTTTCAGGAGTAATAAAGTGTTTAATGTCTTTGTACCATATTTTCTCAGATGACATTCCTATTTCTGTATTTACAGAAAAAGTTCAAAAAGAATATTCAACTTGTTGTGTTTGATTTTCGCAGTTGCAACTTTTTCTTCAGTCTATCCTTTGTAGCCATCTTTGATAACACATCCTTCTTTATGCCTACTTTACCACCACCTGACATGTTTTTCATCAAGTCTGCAAACAATGGATTACTCATGAAAGAATTAGCTCCACCTAGTGATCCCATCATACTCATTGCCTCTTGAATCAAATCTTCTTGCTTTAAATCGCCATTTGTCATTTTGTCTTGAATAGTACTAGTCACTTGTTGCACAATATTTCCAAGGACATTATTACTACTCGAAAAGTTTAACATATTAAATACATCCGTCGGATTATCTACTTTTAATTGTGAAACATCTATTTTTTGAGACACCTCCTTTGCAATCTCACAAATCTTACTATTTCCAAATTTCTCAAAAACATCATTCAATCCCTCATCAGATACATTAGGTGCAGCCGTCTCCTCTACCCCCGCAAAAACCAGTTTAGTAAACAAATACTTCAAGTCATCATCAATAATATCTTCGAGCTCCTCGTCAAATAATTCTTTGTTTCCTTTCTGAAAAGCTCCCAAAATCCTAAGAGTAGCATCAAATGTTTCCTCACTATCCGTTTTCTCTTGCAGATAAGCAAAAATACCCAAAGTGTAAATCGAATTAATCAGACTTGTTGAATCCTCAATTGCACTCAAAACATCCCCCAATTTCACATCTTTTACCAATAAAACATCTTTACTACTCTCCGCATTCACATCAAAAGAACGCTCTGTCAGACACTTTCCCACATTTTCCCAAAAGTATGCCAAGTAATCACATGATGCCTTGTCAATTACTTTATAATTCTTTTTGATAACTCCATGAAGTTCTTCATTTATCTCTTTGATGTCTCTTACAAGAACTCCAAAAAACTTATTAAAAGCATATGTCACCTTATTAATCTCACTAGTCATAAGGTTTGTAACTAAAATGTTTTACAAATTCCTTATATGGACTCAATTCATTTTCTCGGCCATTACCGTCAGCACACATAGATAATCCCAAATAGCTTTTTTATCATCTGGCGTCATGGAAACCCAAAGATCTTTTACCATATCAATCAGATTATTCCAATAATCGATTTGAGTAGTATATTTCATTTGAGATAAATCAGCCTCATAGTCCTTGTATTCAAGAAAGAATTTCTCATCTCGAGCAACTATAAAATCACGGTACTTTGGCAGAACGTGATTCTTGAAAATTGTTACAGCAAGGTCTTCTTTTACAGATTTTACCATTGTAAATCCCGATTTTAGAGTCTTAAAATCATTATTATTAGGAAATCGATCAACAAGAGCTTTTAGAAGTTCAGATACTTTATTATTAAAATCTACACTAGTAAAATTCATTATCTACTCGATTGATAGAATTTCTTTATGTACCATGAAACGCACTTAGATTGATCTCTTTGTTGAATTTATCAATTTCTTAATATCAGCGTCTCGATCCGCAACATACTTCTCATAAGCATCATCCAACTTTGCTTTCTTCTCCGAATCATTAGATTGTGGAGTCAATGATACAACATTTGGATTTGGTTGGCTTATATACCCAAAACCCATCAATCTATGATCCGCTGCATTTTCATCCAAAAATGTAAAATTGTCCGTATAATTGTTCATGTCTGAACTAATAGAAAATGGGGCAACATCATCTTTTTTCAATATTTCTGGATTTTCTGTCTTATTTTCTCGTTGATTCATATGGCAAAATGTTTCTATATACTTTAAAACATCATCATCAAATAAAACATTTGATGTTTTTGTAAGAATAGCCGGAACACGATCTATTTGAGAAGGAATACGGACATTTGTTTGATCAACACATACAAAATAGAACATATCTCGACAATTGCGTTTTTGAATATTTATCAATAAGTTTTTACTATACTCACAAAGATTGCTATAGAAAAATAGGTCTTTCATTTATTATATTTTGTTCATGCGCAAAATTTGAAGCTTTGAACGAGATTTTCTGAGCACATAAAGAGTTTTGCCTAAAAGCATAACAATGCTCCAAAAAATATCAAATGGTGCTTACAAATTCACCAATACTGATCTGGCAATCATCAACTCTATACGTAGAGTAATCCTTTCTGAAATACCCAATCTTGCATTAGAAGTTGTCACTATCCACAAAAATACAAGTCCTTTGAACAATGAGTTCTTGACAAGCAGACTCCAATTAATACCAATTTGGTTCGATCCAACAAAAATTAATGAAGTTTTAGATTACAAGTTTATAATTGCAAAGAAAAATAACAACAAAGCTCCCATGAACGTCACAAGCAATGATATAGTTGTTTATGATGCCAAAGGAGAACAAATTGACCGAAAGAAGATGTTTCCACCAAACACAACTTCCAAAGATTTCATTTTGATTACTAAATTAATGCCTAATTTCCATTCTCTAACCGATGGCCAAGAGATCAATATCGAAATGAAAGCCATCAAAGGAACCGCAAAACAACATGCTAAATGGTGTACTGTCTCCAAATGTAGTTATACATTTGTGACCGATGGTCATCCTCGCAATTTCAAAAAAGATAAATATGGTCAACCTTCAGAGATTGAGTTTTACATAGATTCAGAGTGCATGATGACTTCGGATTACCTTCTCACCACAGCTATCAACATTTTGATCGAGAAAGTCAAAAACTATATATCAAAAGCTACTATCACACAAGACAATAAATTGTGGAATATCTTGATTCAGAATGAAGATTATACTCTGATCAATTTGTTGCAATCCTTAATTTACAATTATGAAATCAAAGAGCATTATCATGATACAATGCTAGAATATATCGGATACTATCAAACACATCCTTTGGAGAACTCATTTGTTTTGAAGTTGTCTTTTCGAAATGATGATGTGATCATCAAAGATTTTTTGAATATGCATAATAGCAGAATTATTACATTGTTGGAAAACATTATGAATAATTTTAATCCATAATTTCAAATGGACGATAGTTTTTTTATTGATCTTGATGAGTCCGATATTCAGCAAATAATAAATGATGTTGTCATCATAGAAGAAAGATTCAATGAAAATGCTGAATTACGGCTGAATCAAGAGCAAATACTTATTGAATTGACAAATCTATTGGATAATAAAGAAAGAACCGACCTCGAATCCTTAGAACATAAATCTTTGATATTTCAAAAACTATTCAAAGATGATAGTAATACTACAAAAGATATAAATTATGTGAATGTTAGACCTTATGGAGACTTTATCAAACAAGTTCTTATAACTGAAGACGAAGAAGAAGATTATGATGAAACATATCAACGCGAAAACAATGTAGTTGTAACTCTTCAAAAACGATATTTAAAACAATTTGCTCAACTATCCAAAGGCACAACAATGACATATGATGCCGTTCAACCTCAATTATCTCTTTTAGTCAAACCGTGGATTCAAAATCAAGATAAAATTGCTACAATCTTTAATAAACCAATAGACATAGCTGACCAAAAACATTCTATTTGGCGCATTTTGCAAAATGAAAATGTATTCGTAAAAGGAGTAATTGTAAATCCAAATAACTTTAAAGAAAAAGTATTTGACATTCAAAAATACTTTGCAGCTCTACAAAAAATTACAGAAGATGAAGAAGTCAGCTTATGTTACAATGATTACCTTGATGACATCACAGATGATCGTTGTACTCATACAGCTGTTGTTGAAAAAGTAACCAAGAAAGGAATTTATGTAAACAAAATGTTTATTCCATTCAACACATATTGTCCAGTAATGGTGTTTCCAAACGGGAAACAAAACAACTTTAATAAAAGACAATTGACTCATACGAAAGGCTATAAATACAAAATCATATTTGATCCAAATTCGAGTTATCAAACTAATATTTCCTTTGCTTTGCCAATAAGCGCCAATGAATGTTTATTCATGCTCAATGATATTGTAAAACAACAATCTAACTTATTGGAATTAGAAAAAGTATGTTTGAAACCATATGGATTTAATTTGATGCAAATAGATAGTCCAACACTTAGAAAATTACGATTATTATTGAGTTTAAAAAACAACACTGTATCCAACAAACCTATCAAGTCGGATTTATCACGTTTTAGATACCAAAATGATCTTGTGAATTTAATGATAAAATGGAAACAATCTCTTGCTAATTTGAAAAAAGTAAAACTAAATCAATATGCAGTCAAAAATAAAATTAATAATGAAATTGCTGAACTCCGTAAACAATTTGTACCAGATGACTGTGATAATACAAAATCCCACGGAAAAATAGCCATGAGAATTGATTCATATGATTTTCTTATGGACAAAAATGTAAAGTCATTTTATTTTGACTCACAACATGATAAAACTGATTACAAAATCAAAGATAGCATTTTACGTGAACAACCAAAACTATCCGAAAAAGATTTGAAACAACAAATTCGAACAAAAGTACTCACAACTTATCCAAAGTTATCTGAAGCTGATGTTAAATTCGAAGTGGCAAGCATACTTAAAGGAAAACGTAAAGTGAGGGAAGGTGATATAGCAATATTGTCTCTTCCCGAAGCTGATCAAGATATAGCATTCAAATATGTAGACATATCTGGAGAACCAATGTGGGTCAAGATACTTCGTACACCATATATGAAGTGTGATGATCGTCTTGTAGCTTCAACTTCTGACCAAAATGTTTGTGTATTGGATACTCATGACAACCTTTGTAAGAAATTCAAAAATGCAAGCATTAACAATCGTATTCAAGTTTTAGAAGAGCAAAAGAAATTACTTGATTTGCTTGAAACACAAGAAACTAATAATTCACATGATGATATTATCAATCACTTACGTTTTAAGGCTCAAGACTTTTTATTCCGTATTATTGATGATTATGTAGAACTAGATGACTCAGAGTATTTTGGAGATGCCAATGCGGTTGATGATAAAATGCAAATTGATATGAACGAGTATGGCTTTCTTATTCCGGATGAAGACTATGATGCAAAAGTAAAGTTCATCAAAGAATTTGAAGTGATTGATAATATGTGCGAGATACTAGGTTTAGATTTGATGCATGAATTGAAAGAAAATATAGCTGCATACACAAATTTACAATGTCACAATCTTGATCAAACATTAGATAAAGATGCATTTTATGCAGCTAAGATGGCAAAAGTTAATCTAAATATGTATATGTCCAAACAAAAATATAAGACACAAGTAGATGAACTTATTGCAACAAAATACTTAGAAGAAAAAGCAAAATTGTCTCAAACTTTTTATTATAGCATGTATCTTCATGTAGCCATGTACCTATGTTGCATTATCATGGCTAATTATCCAAGCTTAGTAATGAAATCAATCATCAGTTCTTGTGCCTCACAATTACAATATGTAGGATATCCTATTAAAGATCCGGGTGCTTCCAATTCAATTCAAAACTATGTTGCATGCGTATTAAAATCTATAAGTTTACCTAATGATGATCGTTTGGGGAAAATTGCTGAAACACCATTACAAACAATATGTGAAAATATGGAATCGTTAACTGATAGTTTTTTGAAAACCAATCCAAGAATGGCCGCTGATATTGAGAATAACAAAGATAATTTGATTACTTACAACAAGAAATACAAAGACTCAACAATAAGTTATGAAAGTATATGGGATGGATATGTGCCTAATATTAAAAACATAAAACCTGTCAAAAGTACAAAATATAATATTGTTTCCGAAGTATTATTTGACGATGTTATTTTTGAAAGAAATACATATCACGGCACCATTCCACGTATCCAAACTTATGCTGGAACATTTTTTCCAATATCTCGAACCAATAAATTTAATCCCAATTTGTTTGAAAAATCAGATGTTCTACAAAATAATGCTACAATCATTGAAAAAACTCAAGATGAAAAAGGATTAGACAAACTAGCAAAATTGACTGAAATTAATAAAGAAGCAGCTAAAAATTGGAATGATGACAAATGGTGGGATACAATAATGTATGGCAATGTTGAGAGACGTTTTGATGACTTATCAAAAGCTATAAATAGTCAAGTTGTCATCAACATCAAAGGTTCATTGTTAATATCTGGTCCTTACCTATATTATTTCATGAAAGATAAATTCATTGCTTTTCTTAGCAAATTGTTACATGCACGTTTGACTGATAGTGATACGGAAGAAACAAAATACATCATGTTAACTGTTTTACAAAATCAAGAAATTAAAAAGTGTTTACAAGATGCCTTAGTGTATGTAAGTGGCATGAGTCAATATATGCATGTATTTGATGATGATGACGTCGAAAACACAATAAAAAATAACTTGCTATTAGCTGACATCTTCTTAAATACTACAGACATATTGATAAAGGTAGATAATACAATAGCAAAGATATGTTGTGAGAATCTCAGAAGGTATTTTGAGAATAATTTGATAAATCAGAGTTCTTTAACACAAAAAGTGGAGTCTTTGCGTGAAGCACGAAAAGAGAACTTGATAGAAAAATACAAAGCTAATGATGACGAAAGAAAATTACAAATAGAACTCAAAAAGATAGGTTTAGAAGCATGGTATGATGTGGGCGAGGAAGTTCCTAAAGATGAACCAGTCGTTCTACAAATGGATGAAGTTGCTCAAGAAATGGTGGCTTATCAAGGTGAAAATGCCGATGATGACGATGAAGATGGTTGAAGTATTATTACATCTTCAGGGACTTTACCGAGTTTGTCATAATTGCATAAATATATGGAACCATCTATATGTAAAAATATTGTTTCAAATGCAAAACCATAAGGTTGTGCTTCAGAATGAACCACAATATCCCATTTAGAATAAAATAATGGTTCTGGACCTCCCATAGGCGATGCACATTCTAGTAAATTTATCTTGACTACTTTTTGATTGACATTATTTTCAATAAAAGTAATAATTTCTTTTGATTTAGCTGCACCATATTTATCAGCTATTTTGAACAAAGAGGTCCATGGTTGCGATAGTTTACTAGTGATAGTTAAATCTAATCGCTCTTGAATTTCAGTTATGGTTGTTTTTTCGGTCAAATAAGAGTTTTTGATTGGCGTAAAAACAACTTGAGGGTCTAAAGCAACCTCTGTAAATTTTGGAATAGCAGGTTTCTCAGATGATGGGAATGGATAAAAAGCTGTGAATGATTCTTTTGTTATCAAGATATCTTGTAGCAAATAAAAAACTGCTATGATGATGAAAATGCCTATTAAAATATGAAATTTCTTCATTCTTCTACTATTCTCTTCTTTCAAAAAAATCAAATTCAAACATCAAATCTGGTGATTCTTGTTGATCACAACAACTTGGATTATCTATGGGGCAACCGTAACACATCGGTACTCCTGTGTAATTTCTGTATCCAATAAGTCTTGTGCCAATTGGCATTTCACAATAACCATTATTACATCCGCCTCTATAGTTTCTATAAGTACGATTAGATTGATAAAAAGGACAATCAGAGTTTTGCACACATGGACTGTCCCAAATTGTTTTGTATTTTTTTGGCTTTCCCATTGCATCAAAGTCACTTTCACACAAAGCCTTTATTTTTATTGATGGATCACCTACACAACCAGGTTCTCTTTCCAGATCGGTTTGTGGTGGTGCTTCTTCTATTTGTTTGAAAGTAGTAAGATCAATTCGTGTATATTTTCCATTCTCTTCATGTCTAATTTGTTTGTTCAATATCAGAGTGTCAATAGCTCTGATTGGAATTTCATCAATAGTTGTGTTAGTTATTTCAAATATCTTTTTTGAAGCATCATAAAAACCTTCAACATTTTTAGATGCTGTATATGTGAAATTTTGAAATTGTTCCAAAATTGGTAAACTATTTCTATTTTGAATGTATTTATTGATTTCTCTCAATTTTAAAAGAGTCAACTCATGAAACTCAAAATGCATTGTATAATAATTAGTTTCTTCGAGATCACCAATTGTATCAATTATTATAGACAATTTGTCCTTTGATATATTTGGAGTGTTGAGGAGCAATATATGTTTGAACATCAAAGTAGTTTTGATAGGGAATTTCTCTTCTACTAAATCAAAATACATCGACATATCAACTCCTATTGTTTGTATGAAAGGTATGTATGCTTTGAGTTTATGAATATTTAATGATTTTTCAAAATCAATAAAGTCAAAATCTTTTTGTTTTGTGCCTAAACATCTAAATACAAATTGACAATATGCATTGTTGATATCTTGTGTTATTGTGAGTTGAGATGTTTCAAAACCGCAAGATACAATTAATATTTCTAAGAGTTGTCGATGAATCGGTGATTCAACATATATACTTTTGTTTTCTGAGATGATATCATCAATTGACTCATTTCGAATCTCATTTTTCTTTTTGAGAATGAATGCATATTTTTCAGCACCTGGAACTAATATAGAAAGGGGAATTTGTTTTGTGTTACTGATGGCAAAAGAGAAAGTATCTGTGATTGCTAAATTACCAGGAGCTTGTTTCATCCAAGGATAATTTAGTAATAATTTCAGTTCATTTAGTTCCGGAAAGTTTGTTGGAATGTCTAATTTGACAATATCAGGAGATAGATCAGTGTAAACACTAAAAGGAGATATTGCAAAACTTTCTGATATTGTTAAACTTTTTAAGATTGCTATAGAAACTATGATGATGATACAAGTTACAATTATGATGGTAAAGTGCATTATTGACAAATTTTATTTATGGGCTTATAATAATTATGAAGAGAATCATTTACAGTGTTATGTTTTATTTGATGGTGATATCTCTAGTGATATTAACAAAGCCTCAACTGATGTTTGATTCAAATGGTAATATTTTACCTTTTGGTATTGGTGAAGACAAAACAATGATTTCTTTTGGGGTTTTAACAGTGGTATTGGCAATTGTCAGTTTTTATATATTTTGCTTTATAGATCTAATATTTGATTAGAGTAAAGATGAATTTGGCATCAGTCAAAACCATAGATATACAAGAGCATTTAGATAAACTGTATCAAAAAAAATATAAGTTAGATAGAGAGTATTTTGATATTACTCAAACATTAGTAAGAGGTGGCAAAATATCTGAACAAAGATATCAAAAATATCTACAAGATATGCAAAAGGTTGTTGCTGATATTGATGATACTATCATGAATCAAATTAAAAATAAAAAACATTATCATGTTCTAAGCACTCAAAACATCAAAAAAACCAAGTCTAAATCATCTCCTAATGTTACCAAAGTTCTTGAACGAAACAAAGAAGCTCTACTTAAAGCATTTAAGTTTAAGACAAAAGAAGAGTGTGCATCATCTAAGCGATCTCAACCATATTATATGTCCAAAACTGACCTTGTGTCTACAATTGAAAAGAATCCAGATATAAAGAAGTTGATGCCTTCTGGATATAAGAGCAAAACAAAAGAAGAGATTTGTGACAGTCTATTTAAAAAAAATTGAAAAAGTGCTATATTAAATATTGATTATTAAAAATAGTGAAAATGTCGCAAGTTACATTTGATGATGATGAGCGTGCTCCTTACATTGCAACAAAGACATCGGTCAAGTCTCAGCCACGCGAAACAAGTTCTCGATCGATAATGGATGAGATGCGTGATTACTTTGTTGAGGAGCGTGAGAAATTGTATACATCGACACGTAAAGATATTATACCGAAGACTATATGTTATTGTAATTATTATCCCGATTTGTATGAAGAAGACAACTATGATGATGTGATTGAGGTGGAACGGGTTGAAGAGGCACCAAAAGAAGAGAAATCAAGTCAACAAGAAGAAGGATTGGAACCAGAGGAGGATCCATTGTTTATGGCTCAAGCAAAGAAATTTGCTTATAGCTAGACTCTTTTTTGTACCGTAAGAATAAAATGTTGGGTAAAATTAGCCCTTTTTATTTTATTCTTGCATTTGCATTTGGTATTTTCTATTGTTATTTTACCAAACCTCAACCTGAGGTTATTGTAAAGTTCCCATCGCCTCAAAATGCTGGTAAAGTAATATACAAAGGTTCGGATGATTCATGCTTTAAATACGACGCTTCGAAAGTAGCATGTCCGTTTGATAAGTCGTTGATCAAACCACAACCAGTGGTAACAGAAACAAAAGAAAGTCCTAAATAAATATCTCATCTTGTGTCAAAATGATTACAGAAGTTATGAATAACCCTACTGGTCGTATTTTGGTTTCTTTGATTCTTGGCTTTGGATTAGCTGCCATTTTTCGTCAAGTATGTAAAGGTGATAATTGCGTAATTGTAAAGGCACCGGATACCAACGACCTCAAAAAATACTATTATAAAATAGATGATGACTGCTTCAAATATACTCCAGTGGCAACAAAGTGTGCGTCTGATTCTTAAATATCAAAAACACATTATATCATAACAATGAACAAATCGACTCCGCTATCACATTTGCCAACCCAACCTACGTTACCACCTCAACAAGAGATTATTTCAGCGGATGATGATGCTACTATTCAGGAAGTTTTAAATCAAATTACTGGATCTAGTCAGTCTCCACAAGTTTCACAACCACAAATCGCACAACCACAACAACCATATATTTTTCAAGGGATGGATATACCTCAACCAACAATTTCTCCTCAAATGTTAAATAGTCTATTGCAACAAAAACCCGAATTACAACCATCAACAACGTCTATGCTTATGAATATCTTGACAGAGGATTTTAAGTTGGCTACTATTATCCTTGTTGCTTTTGTAATTGTTAATTTTGCACCTATCACCAAAACATTGGAGAAGTATTTTAGTCTTGAAAAAATACCATATAGTGAAATTATTATCAAAGGTGTAATTCTTTCTATTGTGGTTATTTTTGCGAAAAAAACATTGATAAAGTAAGTAGTCATGCAGTGCATTCATAAAGCTGCAGTATTAAGTTGCCATGTTTATCAACGTCCTCGTGTGTATCATTATAAAAATCCGAATTCAAAACACATTCAACAAGATAACATGATTGCTTATGTTACGCCGTGTTGGTCTACTCAAACAGCCTATATAACTTTTAGAGGCGCATGTTCTACTGGTGATCTTATTGATGGAGCTTCAGCTCTCATTACTCGCGATCATGATGTCATGCATACTACTTATATGAAAAGATACTTATCGATGCATCAAAATATTGAAAAAGCTATCAAAGGAATAAAAAAGGATGGTAGAATTTCTAATTTAGTTTTTACGGGACATAGTATGGGAGGATCATTAGCAATTTCGGGATCTCTGATTCATACTTTATTACAGAATGAGAACTATGACTCTATTTATTGCATTACTTTTGGTAGTCCAAAAAGTGTTCATAAAGATTATGCGGATGTGATTGATCACATGTGTGTTGAAAATATATTTGATCCAGTTCCATACATTCCTTTACATCCTGATCTAATTACATTACCAAACAAAATGTTATTTAAAGAACCTTATTTGAATCCATATAAATCGCATTCAATTGTTACTTATCGAAGGTATATTGAGGGGTTATTGATATCAGAAGAGCATGAATTCAACTTTATAGACTATTGATGAAATATATTTAAAGCCGATTCAATAGTAATTGCTTGAGAGCAAAAATTGATCTATTTTTGACTATTACAACATATGGATATGGTGTCGATATGTATAACAGTGCGACTGAACATTATATTAGACGCGCGACGGCATGTGCATTGAAATCAACTTTGAAGACACATCGACATGGTTGTGTCATAGTAAAAGATGGTGAAATTATAAGTGAAGGTTACAATCACAATTTCATATATTTGTATCACTTACATTCGGTACATGCTGAGGTAGATGCTTTGAGCAAGTTGAAACATGACCGAAAATTTATGTCGCAATGTGACATGTACGTCGTGCGCATTGGCACTGACAACATGGGCAATCCTTTGAAGTTATCCAAACCTTGTCAATCTTGTACAAAAGCAATTATAAAGTCTGGTTTGCGGCGTGTTTATTATAGTTGATTTTTCCTATGGTATGAAGAATCTCATAAATATTTCACAATTTCTTCAAACATATTGAGTTTTGGGAATTTAACCATTGGCAAGTAAGCACACACATAAAGACACAATTAAAGATCGATACATTAAATCAAAAAATTGAAGTTGCTCTAGAAAGTCATAAAATCTAAAAATGTGTCAAGCAAAAGAGACCATACAATCTGACAATGAAGTTGAGACCACAACTGAGGAAGAAGAAGAATATGACCCAGACAATGAAATGATACTTAGGGCAAAATGGTGCATTGATGATTCGAGAACATTAGATGAAGTGGTCGAACATCTTCAAAGTTTTATTGAATATGTGAAAAAACTAAAAGAAGATGGTTGGGAATTGACAGAAGTGATTAGAGATGATTATGGCTATTTAGCACGTAGACCACGAGAATAATCAGTTAATTTTATATATTTTTTATTCATCTTAATGTATTTCACATTACGATGTCCAAGATACACAATGCGAGTCATATTACCAAATTGTACTTTTGTTGATGTCTTTTTAAACCCGCCTTGTTGAGAAACTTCTACCATAAATTTGGGAAGTGCAAGACGGTCTCTTTTGTCAAGAAGCCAATTATATGCTTTCATTATTCCTAATAATTCTTTTGATGCTATGTTTGTTGTCTTAAAATACTTTAAATTTCCTATTATCTCAAAGTATTTGTTGTTTGTATTTTGTTCATCATGATAGTTGCAGATTGAATAGCAAGTAATCAAAAACTTGACAACACTATTTTGATTTAGAAAGAAACGATCAATCATTGAGTTTTGTTCTCCTTGTTTGTCACTAGTAGAAGTAAGTGTCGCATTTTTATTTTGACTTATATATCCAACGAGAGAATTAAAAAATCTTGGCTTCAGTGCATTTTGGATCTTTGTAATTTCATCAACGATAGATTTGAACTCTTTGCATTTGTCTATTAGATAGGTGTCTGTATTTGTGCGTGGATCTGTAAAATTTTTAAATATGTTTTCATAGTCTTCTAATAATTTTACGGCATAGCTTGTATTAGCATTTTGCATTTATTATATATGAATACAAAGTTACTAATTTCACCAAGTGTCGGAATTTGGAATATTTATGACCTCTAGTATCCATTTCCGACATCCAATTAATTTTGCCAACGGTCCTCTAATTTTACCAAGTGTCGGAATTATGCATATATGTGACCTCTAATAACCATTTCCGATATCCAATTAATTTTGCCAACGGTCCTCTAATTTTACCAAGTGTCGGAAAAAATGGAACTTCATGATCTATAGTAGTGATTTCCGACATCTAATTAATTTTTCCAACGGTCTTCTAATTTTACAAAATGTCGGAATTATGCATCTATATGATATATAGTAGTGATTTCCGACATCCAAATAATTTTGCCAACGGTTCTCTAATTTTACCAAGTGTCGGAATTATGCATCTATATGATATATAGTAGTGATTTCCGACATCCAAATAATTTTGCCAACGGTTCTCTAATTTTACCAAGTGTCGGAATTATGCATCTATGTGATCTATAGTAGTGATTTCCGACATACAATTAATTTTGCCAACGGTTCTCTAATTTTACCAAGTGTCGGAATAATGCATCTATGTGAACTATAGTAGTGATTTCCGACATCCAATTATTTTTGCCAACGGTTCTCTAATTTTGCCAGCTTTCGGAAATATGAAGCTCCATGATCTATAGTAACCATTTCCGACATACAATTAATTTTGCCAACGGTTCTCTAATTTTACCAAGTGTCGGAATTATGCATATATGTGATCTATAGTAGTGATTTCCGACATCCAATCAATTTTGCCAACGGTTCTCTAATTTTACCAAGTGTCGGAATTTGGAGTATTTATGACCTCTAGTATCCATTTCCGACATCCAATTAATTTTACCAACGGTTCTCTAATTTTACCAACTTTCGGAATTATGAATATTCGTGACCTCTAATAACCATTTCCGACATCCAATTAATTTTGCCAAAGGTTCTCTTATTTTGCCAACTTTCGGAAATATAAAGCTCCATGATCTATAGTAACCATTTCCGACATCCAATCAATTTTGCAAAGGGTTCTCGAATTTTGCCAACTTTCGGAATTATGGATGTCCGTGACCTACAATAACCATTTCCGACATCCAATTAATTTTACCAACGGTTCTCTAATTTTGCCAACTTTCGGAAATATGAAGCTCCGTGACCTCTAATAGCCATTTCCAACATCCAATTAATTTTACCAACGGTTCTGTAATTTTACAAAGTGTCGGAATTGTGGCTATTTCTCGTCATCATCAGAAGATTCAACAACATTGTATTCCAAGTCATCTTCGTATTCTTCTTCAGGAATTGTTTCAACATATTGTCCATTTGTAATAATTTGTGTTTTGATTCCTAATGCAGCTACTTCTTGGGTTAGTAACTTGAAACAATATGGCGTCTTTATTTTTGAAATGTTATCAGCTACTTCTGCTGATTTCAAAAAGTCTCCAGTGTTATTATCAATAAAACTTGTATATTTATCTGATCTATCTACCAACGATTCTTTCATAAAGTGCATCATTCCATGACTGTAATTACAATGAAACTCCATCTCACCCAACCTCAAAGCACCACCAGCAGAGCGACCTTTTGTTGGTTGTCGTGTTTTGATAGCTACAGCTCCACCACCGCCTCTATAATTCATCTTGTCACCAACCATATGTTTCAAACGCATATAATAGGTCGGACCAAAGAATATTTCAGTTTCAATCTTTCTACCATTAAAACCATTATACAAAGTTTCATTTCCATGTTTTTCTAAACCAAATTTAGTTTTTAACAATTCAAGAAACTCATCATAGTCATAATCATTAAATGGAGTACCATCAACTGTACATCCCATTTGTACTCCAACTTTACTCAAAACACACTCCAATAAATGTGCAATAGTCATACGCGAAGGGAATGCGTGCGGATTTATAATAATATCAGGGGTAATACCACTTGTCTCATTAAAGGGCATGTCAGCTTGATCCAATATATGTCCAACAACACCTTTTTGACCACTACGAGATGCCATTTTATCTCCAAGTTCTGGGATACGAAATTTACGCATTCTAATCTTGCAACGACGTTGACCTTGAAATGGATACACAATAACTTTATCAATAACACCAGCAACTGTTTTGTCGGCTATCATAGATTGATCCCTATATGTTTCTTTGATTTTCTCAGTTGCATCTGAGTCTGCCATTTCCTTTTTGACAACAGTTTTACCAACAATGGCATCGCCTTCTGTAATATAACTATTCAATATTGGTAAACCATTTTCATCTAATTTGTCATATTTTGCATATTTGACATTTTTCAAATCAATGCCATTTTGAGTCATTTTCAACGGATTAGCAAATATTAACTTTTCATTCTCTAACTGATTTTCATCTTCATCATCTATGATTGATTTAAAGTATGTAACATTGAATAGTCCTCTTTCAATAGCACTTTTATTGATAATAATTGAGTCTTCTTGATTATATCCCGTGTATGTTGCAATAGCTACAATCAAGTTAGCTCCAGCTGGCAATTCATTATTTCCAATATAGTCCATGTATTTTGTGCCAACAAGAGGTCTTTGTGGATAATGTAATAAATATGACATTGTGTCTATTCTACTATTAAAATTTGTAGCATATGCCCCTATTGCTTGTTTTCCTTGTGCTCCATAAAATACATTTCTAGGTGCCTGATTATGATTAGCAAGAGGGATATTATGAGTTACAACACTAAAAATAGTTGATGGATGAAGCTCACAATGTGTATGGTATTTTGTTATATCTTTTGGCATCATTGCTACGTAAGCATATCCTATCTCTTCGACATCCATATATTCAATAAGTCCATGGGTGATAAGTTCCTTCCAAGATAATTGTTTATGTTTCTCTGGATCATATAATAAAGTCCCATCTTGAACTGTGAACAAAGGACGAGTACATCTGCCAGCTTCAGTAAGAATGTTTATTTCATTTTCAAAGATATTCCAACTGATGGATGTATATATGTCAATTTTAGCTTTACGTTTAAGATCTTTGAGATGTTTGTGTAAAACATCTGGTGAATCATGAACTCCTTTCCAATTGCTATTTACAAGAATTTTGCATTTGTGAGTATTATGAAGTGATATTGGTTGCATTCCATTATTGAGTAAGATATCAACAATTGGATCTATTGGAGCATCAAAAGTCACATGACACATAATAGCAAAGTTTTTTAAAAGACCAATACTTCCGCCATCAGGTGATTCGCAAGGACACATTACACCCCATTGAGTAGGATGTAATCTATGAGGTGCTACAACTTTAGCAGTTGGGTCAATAGGAGTATTTACACGTCTTATATGGCTTGTGTAGCTCATGTATGATATACGACTGAGATCTTGTACAATACCTTGTTTGATATTATCCAAATTGACTTTTTCGTACATCATATTGCGTCCCCAACTGCCTTTTAGAGATTTCATGAGACCATTTGTGATTACATTACTATCAAAGATTTTGTAAAAGTTTGATTTATTGATCAAAGAACTAATATTCAAACTTGTTTTCCATGGTCCATACAAATATTGTTGATCTATTTGATTCCTCATTTTGTTTCGGAATTGGTTATAATAGTCACGAAATAGATTGCCAATTAGGAAACCTGAAATGTCTACTCGTTTGTACAAATAATTATCACGATCACTTTCTTTGTCAGCACCAATGACAACACGAATTAACTTATTTACAACACTTCCTAAAAACAATGCTTTTTCAAAGTAGTTTGTTCCCATATTTGGAAATACATCATTGCTCAAAATGCTATGCACTTTTTCAATGGTTTTATATTCAATAACATCAATACGATTTGCAAGAAATTGTAAAGCATCCTCTTGTGTCATAACAGTTTTGCTGGAGATGATACTATAATAGAGGAAATCTAGAAGTTTTTTGTTTACGGGAGAATCTACATCAGGTATAATATGAGATAGAATAGACTTATCACTTTCTACTCCAAGAGCTCTGAATAGTACAAACAAAGGAATATAGTGATTAGGAAATCCTGGTAATTGAATCAATAGACTATTTGGTGTAAGTTTAGAATGTTTTCCAATGTTGGGTTGCACGGCATAAATATTGATTGTTTTGGGGAATAATGGATTTTCAACACTAGTACAACGAATCATTCCTGAATGACTAAATTTGTCATCGTTGGATTTGTTGATAAATATTCTGTTTGTGGCAATCCGTTCTTGAGCTACGATAACTTTTTCTTTGCCATCTACAATAAAGTATCCACCGACATCTTTGATGCATTCACCTAAACTTCTTAGAACCTCTGGAGTTTTATTGTGTAGATAACATAATTTACTATGTAACATAATAGGAATAGATCCTAATTTGACATCTTTCAAAGTGATTTCTTCAATTTCATTTTTCTGAGTTGTTTTATTGTGAGTTGTATAAACAACGATAACATCTGCAAATAAATCGCATGCATATGTCATATCATGCAAACGAGCATTATTTGGTAATAATGGTTTTGTTGTATTGTTAGTGGTAACCAATGGCTGTCGAAGGAATATAGCTGAAGAATCTTTGCCACCAACATAAACATCTATTTCATGTGCAATGATTCCATTTTCTTGGTTTTTCAAAACAGTAATTGGATTTAATACACGAATGGTATTTTGAAGCTTGTTGGTTACAAAGTCATCAAATGAGTCTAGATGATGTCTAGACATAAAATATTTATTGGAACGGAAATATTTATCAAGGACATCCATTTGTATAATGGGTCAAAAAAAATAACATGTGCGATCGCGTGCTTCAAAAATCACATCACTTATATATTTTAAGTTGCTCTTATATGTTCTTGACTTTATTAGAGTGCCTTGTGCAAATTCTATTAGTTTTTTAAAAAGTGTCTGAGCTAGAAAATATAATGCAGCTAAAATACTTTTGAGCTTCTAATAAAGTCCGCACAAGATGTATTAATGGCGTCTTGTGCTGGCCATATTAGTTTTTAAAAAGTAGTTCAGCTAAAAGTCTATGGAACATAAAAAATAGGTAAAATACTTTTGAGATTCTAATAAAATTCGCACAAGATGTATTAATAGTGTCTTGTGCCAGCCATATTAGTTTTAAAAAAGTAGTTCAGCTGAAAGTCTATGGAACATAAAACATAGCTAAAATAGTTTTGAGCCTATAATAAAATCCGCACAAGATGTATTAATAGTGTCTTGTGCCAGCTTCATTACTTTTTAAAAAGTATCTGAGCTTGAAAATATAATGCAGCTAAAATACTTTTGAGTTTCTAATAAAATGCGCACAAGATGTATTAATAGCCTCTTATGCTGGCCATATTAGTTTTTAAAAAGTGTCTAAGCTAGAAAATATAATGTAGCTAAAATACTTTTGAGTTTCTAATAAATCCACACATATTTTACTTGGTTGATTTCTTGGCAACTGGTTTCTTCTTGGGTTTTTTAGTTGCATCTACCATTTTCTTTGTTGGTTTTTTCACTGGCTTCTTTGTTGGCTTTTTGATTGGTTTTTTAGTTACTTTCTTTGCCTTTCCACCAAATGCAAAGGGAAGTACATCACTGTATGTACCATACGATGTAGTCTTTGCCATGGCACCTTCATAAGGAGTTGCAATGGTGTTACCTAGAACATATGATTGTGTAATAGGAGTTGTACGTGAATATCCACTCTCAGCCAAAGTACTTAGAGTTTGAATGGGAGCATTATATTGAAGACCAATAGCAATAGGGTCTGCTGAAACACCACCGACTTTGTTGTTTAGTTTGTAATTTTCCTTTGATTTATAGCTCGATATGTGTCGCATTCCACTACCTCCTTTATTGATAACAACAGCTTCAGATGGTTGACGCATTACCTCTGTAGATAGCATACCATCGTAGTTATTCACAGTAGCTGACAATGAATCTCCACCACATTGACGAGATTTGCAACTACTTTTGATCTTTTTACCTCCAACTTTATTGTCAAACATGACATTTAAGTTATCAAAAGCAATTTGTGGCACAACACTAGTAACAGCATCAGATGCAATCGATCCACCTTTTTTACAAGATGAACTTTTACAACGCATTTTAATAAGACATCACAAAAAATAATATTCTAGAGCAATTTGTAGACAAGCTTTTCCAAGATCACTTTCTAAATCAATGTTCTCCTCAATATTACTCTTTCTTAAATACACTTTGAAAAATGTCATGAAGTTGTCAAAAGATCGTCGATCTATACTAGACAAAAAATCATTGTAAACATTATGTGATGATGTATATTCAAATTTGTACAATTTTTGTAACTGACCAAAGAAATCACAATGTGACAACATAACTTATGATGTAGCCGGATATATTCTTATCATTTGTTATAACGCATGTTGAAATTCAAAAGGTGGTGTACTGAATCTTCCAATTTCTTTGTTTAATTTGTGTACTATTTTGATATATTTGGTCAAAATAGCATTCAATTCAAGCTTCTTAGATTTTATAAACTCGTCAATGTCTGAAATATCCACAATAGTTGACATCTTTGGTAATACAAAAACCAATTCATCCATGATCAAGTTTACGGAATTTTTAATATCATAGAGATGTGATATGTATAAAGAAGGAACATATTTTCCCAAAATAACATTAAAGTGAATTTTGAAAAACTTCTCACACATCACTTTTATTTGATCTAATTTCTCAACATCATACTTATAAACAAAATCTAATTTTTTCATCACATCCACATAATTTTGCACTCTACTAGAATATTTGTACGATTGTGGAACTCTATAAGTTATATGTAATGGAGTAATAACTTCTTTCATGATGTTTTTCTCTGGTGTACTTTTCACAACAATTGGTTTTTGATATTGAATTAACAAAATGACTACCACACCAAATGCAGCAAATATGCTAGTTCGAACATCCATGTTAGATAAAATAGCTAAGCATACAAGAAGTCCCAACAAATAATGAGATGGGATCATTTGTATTTGTCGACAAAAAATAATTACAAAAATGCTGCATATACTAATATTAATGCAAGAATAATGATCATCATTCCCACATAGATTGTTCGATTTATAGATAAAATCGATGACAATGTGAATTTTCCATTGATGATCTCTTGGATTATTTTGGACCATTCGTCAAAGAAACCTAAAACTATCTCTATGACTTTTCTGTTGAAGAAATATTGATCATGTTTATTCTCTTTGTAGTATTTCACTACACTATTTACAGTGTCTAATACTTTATCTTCTTTTTTCATAAGATCTTGATAACTATTTTCTACATTGGACCTTGATAGAATATCCACAAGATCCTGATATTCTGAATACTCCAACATTATTACTATAATATTCTGATAAACAATTTTTCATAATGGCAACACTGACATATAAGAAAAAGAATTTATATAGCACTGATGTCAAATTTTATTCTTTAAGATTGGTATATTTGTGCGGCTATTATTAAAAACTAAAAGTATTTCAGCTAGATCTTGTTTACACAGACTTTCAGCTCAGATACTTTTAAAAACTAATAGAGCTCGCACAAGACGATACATGTTTCTTTAAATAGCCATGTGCAGCTCTTATTATAAACTAAAAGTATTTCAGCTGGATCTTGTTTACACAGACTTTCAGCTCAGATACTTTTTAAAAGTTAATAGAGCTCGCACAAGATGATAAATAGTTCTTTAAATAGCCATGTGCATGTTCTATTAGAACATATGCCGTCACATACTATTTCACTACAAGGGAAATTTCATGCTTTCGTAGATTTTCTAGAAACAAATTTACTTCTTCAGCTGGTCCTTCAAAAATACCACCTTGTTTAATAATCCATTTTTTACTCGGAAGTAATTTATGTAATTCATCTTTTAAAAGAGTATATTGTTTATACGCCAAATTATTGGCGCTTCTATTCTTAGTCAATGAAGCATATGCATCAAAATTTAAATGTAGAGTAACTTTTTTCTTGATTTCATGTTTTGATATCGGGGAATACACCTTTTTCTCACTAGAAGCACTTGAAACACTAGAAGCACTAGAAGCACTAGAAGCGCTTGAAGAGTGAGATAAATATTTCTTGGCAAACTCATCTTTAGTCATAATTTTGATACCTAATTCTTTTGCTTTTGTTACTTTTACGGTTGCATCTGAACTGTGTTTTACAAGCAAAATTGTTGTTTTGCCTGAAATTGCCGTAGTAACGCGTCCTTTCATCTTTTCAATTAGCGGCTTGTATTCATCCATTTTAAGTCCTGAAAGTACAAATGTCTCTCCAGAAAGCGCCATATATTATATTCAAAGATTTTTATACAACATTTAATCGGTAATATAATATAATCGGCGCCAGATGATATGTTATCTTTAAATAGTCATGTGCAACTCTTATTATAAACTAAAAGTATTTCAGCTGGATTTTCTTTACACATGTTTTCAGCTCAGATACTTTTAAAAAACTAATAGAGCTTGCACAAGACGATACATATTTCTTTAAATACTCATGTGCAACTCTTATTATAAACTAAAAGTATTTCAGCTGGATTTTCTTTACACATGTTTTCAGCTCAGATACTTTTAAAAAACTAATAGAGCTTGCACAAGACGATACATATTTCTTTAAATAGTCATTTGCAACTTTTATTATAAACTAAAAGTATTTCAGCTGGATTTTGTTTACACAGATTTTTAGCTCAAATACTTTTAAAAAACTAATAGAGCTACATATTTCTTTAAATAGTCATGTGCATGTTTTAGTAAAAAGTATTTCAGCTTGATCTTTTTAAAAAGTAATATTATCGGCACAAGACAATATACACTCATAAAATAAAGACTTGTTATATTTCAATATTCACAAGTCAGAAAAAGCTAAATCAAATCTATCAAGTCCACTTGACCCAAAAAGTGACGACGACAACACATCTTAGTAAGCTTCAATTCATCAAGTATCTCTCCTTGATAAAATCCTTCAAAATTAGGATATTCTTTCTTTTTCTCCGCAGCTCGCTTTTGAGCATCCGGATCTTTCGCCATCTCTTCACATCGCCTCTTATAATATTCCCATTTGTCAGCAATCACCTTCCCACAAGTGAAACATCTTACTGGAATAATCATTCTCTTGACTTTATCCAATATATCTTTTTAAATGCCATCAAATTTTGCGTTTCTCTATATCCTATTTTTATCACATGTATTCATAAAATATGAATAATCTCAATATTATCGTCACACAAGCTCTTCAAAGTCTATCTGCCCAAGTAGTACAACTATCCGCATCCGTCAAGTCTTTAGAACAACGTCTCAATAATAACGAGTTTATTACACAAAGAGATCTTGATATGGCTATTGCAAAAGCCAGTCTTTCAGCTATTCCATCTATTATTCCATCCCCTACAATAAACACTTTTTCACCTACAGACACTTTTACACCCATTGAAGCAAACTCTGAAACTACCATGAGTTTTCTAGAGAATCCACAAGAAGATGACATTGTAATCAATACAACATCACAACCAAAAAAGAAAAGTGTCAGGCGCAAAAACACCTAGTTTTGCATATATTTGTATGTCCTCATAAAGTCCTTCAAAAACTGTGATTCATGATTCATAATACACATATTTCGACTATACATTTCCTTTGCATTCTCAAAACTCTTCAGTGCTTGCTCGAACGCACCTAGTTTACATTCAAACAAAGCTTTCAAATATTGAAAGTCCGGATGAGGTGCACATGGTGACTTGACACATAATTCAAAAGCTATCTTGCGATCATCATCGCTTACTTTTTCTTTATTGACTATCTCACGTAGTTTCATATAGTCATTATTAAATATCAAAACATTATTAACATTTAATGAACTTGTAAACATACCCAACTTGCTTCCATCTACAAATATATTTGGAATGGTTTGATAAGATTCTACACCGGTTTTTTCTAGTACATGAGAAAACTGAATATTTGTTGCAAACTTTACAGGTAAGAAATTTTCATACAACTTTTTAGCTGCACTTGTATCAATCAAATAAGAATCATTGTAAGGAAGTAGCTCAAAGAGTTTACGTGTCTCCGCTACTTCAACTCGTGTAGTATTTTGTCCAACTTGTGCATTATTTGGTAGTCCCAGAAACATAATACTACCTTTCTTATATTTAGCAACTGCATCTTCCAAAAGTTTCATCACTCTGTCTTGGTCATATGAAATGTCATCCTCAAGAACAAGATTCAGACAATCTTCATCCAATTGAGAAACAACATCCAGAACTTTGAGGTGTTTTAGTGTATTAGAGAGCTGAAACACATGGAGATTTTTTATTAGACTATTGTATTTCTTATAAGGACTATCATTCTCTAAAGGAGCATAACTAACTGTTTTTTGAATAAGAGGAAGTTCAATAGCATTTGGATTGAACGATTCTATATTAGATACTTTACCCAATGTAAAATTAGATGGTGAATGTTTTGATAAAACCGCACGAAATGAATTGATAACGACATCTCTTTCACGCATGTCAGTGTAATGAATAAAAAAGACATTAAGAATTCCCATCTTTTGGTTTATCTTAAAACAATATTCCTTAAAAAGTCAATTGAGCGCGCTTAGAAAATTTGAAAACATATAAAACCTATTCGTGAATTATAAAGACAAATGAAATTCTGTGAGTTTTGCAATAATATGCTTTATGTTTCCACCGACAAAGACAAAAAGTTGATTAATTATTGTAATATGTGTGGTAAAAAAGATGTTATTGAAACAACTTCGGGTTCTGTCTGTGTTGTAGACGATAACAAAGTCAATGATGATATCTTGTTTAGTAAGTACATCAACAAGTACATCAAATATGATCCCTCATTACCACGAGTCAATAATATTGAATGCCCTAATGTTAATTGTACCAAAAAACCCGATGATGAACCTGAGACAATTTATGTCAAATATCATCAAAACAATATGAGTTACCTTTATTATTGCTGCCATTGTGAACATTTTTGGCGCAACAAAATTTGAATATATAAAAAGGAAAATAATGTAATCCTACATTAAATCATGGACAAACGTCGATCTCGTCCGATTTTATCAAAGTTTGAATATACCACAATCATAGGGACTCGTATGGAACAGCTTCAAAGAGGTGCTGAACCATTTGTTCCAATTGATCACTTAAAGGATTTCAATCCTCGAGATATTGCTCTTGAGGAGTTAAAACAAAACAAACTACCTTTTATGGTTTGCCGTACCATGCCAGACGGTTCAAAGGAAGTGACAAAATTAGAAGATATGATCATTCCAAAGTTTAATTAGCGGAGTTTAGTGGCGTTACGAAGAGCGTTAATAGGTGTTTTTGCTTTATGCGCAAAGACAGCACCGACAATAGTCAGCACAAAGTAGATCATGTAGATCACGAAAAGGATAACTGCCCAAGATTTACATTGGCCAAGTACAACACAACTCATATTGTAAGAAACAAGACAAGTTGTTAGGAAGATAATGGGACCAACAATATATCCATAAGGTGCAAAGATACTAACGATCACTGCCGTTACAAGACCAGCAACAAAAGTATAAAAAGCAGCTTTGGTTGTTTTGACATTCCAAACCGTAATTGGATCGTTTAGCATTTTTTCTATTTAAAGAAAATATTCTATCCCATTTTCCATGAATTACCACAATTGATGCAACGGACAAAGATTGTCATGGATTCATCTCCACCACGTGTTTGCAACTCCGTATACGTGCATTCTCTCTTTTTACATTTGCCACAACGGAACTGATCCGTCATCGCCATAACCTTCTTTTCATATGAATTTTCTGTTTTCTTGATATATTTCTCTACCACATCACGCCATTTGTCCGGAAATAAATTCTCCGGCTTCATATAGGCAATGTCATGCGGTAGAAACTCTTTCTCAACCACTCGTGTCAATAACTTCTTATTCTCAATATAACTCTCAGGATCCAAATTATTTATAATCGATCGTGCCTTCTCAATATAAATAGAAGCAAATCTACTGTTTCTCCAACTCTTTGCAATCTTCAATTCATCACATTTATCAATTGTCCAATTATAAACTCCAATCTCAATATCTCGTGACATGACATCATCCAATTGAGTTGCTTTCTTGATAAGGTTGAAAACATTATCCCTATATTCCATTTTCATACACTGATATATCACAATCTTTATATCATCTCAATTTTTCAAAGAATAATGTAAAGTAAAAATGTTATGGTACTTGTTCAAAAAGGTTGTTTTTATTGTTTTAATATGTGTAGGTATATCATATGGAATAATTCATTTTGCCCCAAAGTCATTTGAAGAAAACACCATCAAAAGATGTGCTTCCAATAACAAAGGTATTGCTGCATGTGCCGGAAAAGATATAAATAAAGGAGAGTCTATTGGGTTCATCATGAGGACTACTAAAACACAAGATGTTATCACAAAATCTGAATATGGAAAGCTATTATCAAAAACAAACAAACAAGCCAATATCACCCTTGCCCCTTTATTTCTAGACGATGGTTACATTGATATATATGGTTACGCAACAAGGAATATAAGTGAAGGTGAAGAGCTATTAGTAAGCAAAACTGAAAAATTGAGTTCAGGCTTAAACTAAGTACCATATAGTTGTAGCAATGACTCCCCCTGATAATTATAATTATATGGAAATAATATGTGGCAAAGTTGCATATGATGGTTATGAAGGTATTATTGTTGATACTATCGACAAAGAAAGATATCAACAACTATTCCAAAGCATTCAACATAGTTTCCCAAAGCTGAAACCTTTTACAAAGTGTTATCGAGAAATGATATTTCGAAACACCGTCTTTCAAATTATCAAAGATACAGGAGCTGTCACTGTATTCTCCCTCATGCCAATATCTTGTGAAGTACAAAACTCTACAATTGAATTGTATTATGAAAAAAAGAAATTATCTATATTGAGTTTCCCCTCCACAAAATATTACGATAGTATTCGTAATATCAAAAAAACAACATTCAGAGTATCCAATAGAGTTTATGTCAACTTTGAGGAATATGATGATGGCTCAAATTATCATGTTTACATGAATTATAATCATGGAGTTAATGTTGATTGGGACCATGTTAAAAAAGATATTGATACTATCGTAGAGCTTTTTAAAAAGTAGGTGCCCATTTAGCAAACCTCTCTATATACACACAATTAATAGGCAACTTGTCGATACAATTTTTGTTTTCAAATAACTCCTTCATTTTTTTACTTGTGGCAAGACCTTGAATACAAGCTGTGCCAATATTAACTCCCTTATCATCAAACAAGTTGTAAACATCCGGGAAGTTTGTCTTTTGAGCAAATAATTGTCTTGTTGCATCTGTTATTTTATTTTTAATAGCAATATCATGCTCTTTATCAACAGGCTTATCTGGAACATTTTCAACAAATTGTCCTACTTTCTTACGTTGCACTTTGACAATAAGATCATCGTTGAAGTTATACAAGATGTCTCTTAGCTTCAAGAAAAGTGGCCGAAAGATCAAACCACGTGAAGTATATGGCAAACTCATAATATGTGCTTGTATCAAATGTTTTTCATCATAATTGAAATACCGTTTGACAATAAACTTACACACATCTGTCTCATCCGGTGTAAAATCATTCGCCAATAATTGATGCAAAGTATTCAGACGTTTTGGTAGATTTTGATCATGCAGATGAATCCCTTTGTTTACTAACAAATCCAAAATCACAAAATACCAACCGTTTTTACCTTTTATCATTTCTCCTTCCAACAAAGTTCCACCATTTTGAAACAGAGAGTCATCAAAACTAAATCTAAAAACAACCATTCGAGGATAATAATACCCTTGTTGTATCTTTTTGTCAATAAATATACAATATTGCATAAAATTGTACCTCACCAAATGTAAAAAGTATGGATTACCATTGCTACGAAGACATATCAAATGTGGATGTTTATTAAGAACCTCATAGCTTTTTTGAGGATCAAAGCGTTCGTGATGACGTGCTATGATACGAATACCATAATTGTTTTCCAAATCAGTTAATATTGCCTTTTTAACCTCATCAGAGTTGATGTTGAAGCCAACTTTGTCACAAAAAGAAATCTCCCCAACATTCATTTTGAAGAAGTTATGATGACTAATCTTTATATATTTCAAATTTTTATTAGATTTGTCCACAATTATATGATGAATAAATACTACCAAACTCATCATACAAGTCTATGTTGTCCAACCATTTTTGAGTATTCATAGGGTTTTCTTGATCATATTCCTTCAATACTAAAAATGCATTAGGATTAGGTTGGTCTAACACACAATTTGAAGTTACTTGTTTTTCATCACTTTTGATTGGTTCAAGTTGAGGATCACAAGTTGAAGCAGAAGCATGAGGCATTTCTATTGGCGCTGGGACAGACTTAGCTTCATATGTTTCTTTGTTATTTACTTTGAGCAAAAAATGAATTATTAGTATTATAAGGACAACTAAAATTAAGTTCTTTAAAGCAACACCAAGCATCCCTTGTTTTAATATATAAAGATTATTTATGGCCAATCATGGCGACTACAGCTCTGTCAACAAGAGGATACACAGTATTGAAAAGTAGTTTGACCGATATTGAACAAAAGAGACTAAAAAATGAATTGACAGTTACACCATTTGTAATGTTACAAAATATTGGACCACCACCATCACCATACAAGATCTACAAAGAAAGTCAATCAAAGTTATATTTACCAAAATATTATGGTCTTCAGAAATTTGGAGTACCCAATAACATAAAAATAAATGATGGCGATGATATTGACGTAAAGTTTGTCGGAACTCTTCGCAATGAACAAATTGAACCAACAAGAGCAATATTAGAAGCGTGTCATGACGGACAGAAGATGGGTGGGATTTTAAATCTCACATGTGCTAGTGGAAAGACTGTTCTTGCAATCTATTGTATTTGTCAGCTTGCTAAAAAAACTCTGATTATTGTCCACAAGGACTTCCTTCTGAAACAATGGCGCGAACGTATAGAGGAATTCACCCAAGGAGCTAAAATTGGATTGATAAAGGGTAAAATTATTGATATAGAAAATTGTGATATTGTTATCGCTTCTCTTCAGAGTTTAGCTATGAAAGACTATGACGAAGAAACTTTCAAGTCATTTGGATGTGTGATTGTCGATGAAGCACATCACACTGGAGCTGAAGTATTTTGCCGTGCATTAGGAAAAGTTGTCTTCAAATACTCTATTGGCTTGACTGCAACTATAAAGAGAAAAGATGGATTGACTAAGGTCTTTATATGGCATCTTGGAGATGTGGTTTATAGTAATATAAAATGCGCAAAAGAAGAAGCGGATGTGGTCAACGCTCATATATACCCTTTTTATGACAATGATCCCAATTATTCTAAAGAAATTATCATGTTCAATGACAATCCAAATATCAGTCGCATGATCAACAATATATGTGAGTATGTTCCACGAACTCTCTTCATGATCAAAATTATGAAAACTATCTTAGAAAAAGAACCTGAAAGACGCATATTGATCATCAGCGATCGCCGCAATCATTTGACACAATTGTACAATCTAATCAAAACAAAAGTCACTGATGATGTCGGCTATTATTTTGGTGGTTTGAAAGAAGAACAACTCAAAGAAAGTGAGAAACGCAAAATCATTCTTGGTACCTACACATTTGTCAGTGAAGGCTTTGATGTTCGTGGATTAGATACTTTAATGTTGGGTTCCCCAAAAAGTGATGTTATTCAAACGGTTGGTCGTATTTTGCGTGATCGACCAGATCAACGTAAGCATATACCTTTAATTGTTGATATAGTAGATACTTTTAGCATCTTTGGTAAACAAGCCAAAAAAAGAGAGTCATATTACAAAAGTCAAAGCTATAAAATACATCAAATCGAAATAAATATGTAATTACAACCAGTTCCTTTTTTTAATCACATGAAAGCAATCATGCGGTTTATGTATAAAGAAAAAATGAAATATTAACTTTGGAATTACCATTTTGAGAAATGACATCAAGTTTAAGTGATTTGCAAAAGGATATGTTGACTGTAATAATTGGCCATGACTTTCTTCATGACATGCAAGTATTCGAGACACCTAATGATTTTGCCGAGAGAAAGCATGTCTCTGACACAATATTAGACCAAATCAGAATAAACCATGATGAACACCTAGTCTCAGCTAAGACAGTTGTAAAAATACTTCATCTGATTGGATGTCCAGATGATTTGATCAAAAATGTAAAGTATATGATGCGACCAAACAGTGATTGCGTCATCACTAAAATAGTCTCAAATTACAAGTCTCAGGCAATCAGTGCAGGTGAAGCTCGTAATATGTTAATCAAAGAAGTAGAAAGTTTTTCATTTATAAAAGACCTATAAAAATATGATATTTAATAATAAAATGGACTCTTTGACAATAATCAAATTTGTGTTATTGTTGATCATAGTTACTATTCCGTTTGTTGATTACAAAAAATATCTGATGTGGTTTGATACTTTAGTTGTCAAAATCATGATGCTTATGGTCATAGCAGCTACTTCATTTTATAACATCGAAGTAGCCATACTAATGACAATCTTGTTTTTCTTGTTACTCATCAATGGTAACGTACAAGCAATCAAAAAAGTCGAACCTTTCATCATCACAGATTTTCCACAAAATGATTGTGGAATTAATCCAAAAAAAGAAGATTTAATAGATTACTACGTCGATGATAAATTGAAACCATATGAGAATTATATCAAACAAATTGGTCTTCCTATGCAGCAACAGGTGTAGACTTGATGAAGTGATTCTTTAGGCATGCTTGAAGGTTAAAGAATGATAGTTGTTGTCCCTCCTTGATATCAAGAATACTCTTTAGCTTATCATCTGGAACAATCACACGCTTGTCAGCTTCAGACTGCAGCTTTTGTGCCTTGATATACTCATTAATCTTGCGTGTAACCTCAGTTCGTGCCAGCACACTTCCCTTGTCTACACCAAGAAAGTCGCATAGAGCATTCGAGAGCAGAGTTGGCTTTGCAAAACCACTCTCTGCGCGATTAGCCTTTTGACCATCCACCTTTGATCCACGTGACTTCGTCTTCTTTGCAGCTAGTTTCTTCAGCTTGTTGTGTTCTTTTTGTAGATTCTTCACAACATTCTGAAGAGTCTTTAGCTCACTAATCACACTAGATAGTTTGTCACCAAGCAGCAGGAAAGAATCTTGTGACGTAGCTGATGGTTCATCAACACTTGATGTCTCTACTGGCACTGGATCAGGCTTTACTGGTTCTGGCTCAGGAGTAACAACTGGAGCAGGTGACTCCACCACGGTAGTCTTCTTACGGGATGGCATTTTATTAGTTTGTAACTAATGCTTATTCCTTATATCCCTTTCATCACATTTAATGAAGACATTCGCATATTGTCATATTTAGCTCGTATTTTGCTGATATTTTTAAAAAACATAGATGATGATTTTAATTGGGCTAAAATTGCATCAGTCAAAGTATCAATTCGCAACATCCTCTCTTGAAGAGGCACATTATCATGAATAATAGGAATATTGCCATTTATCAACAACATAGCTTTCAACACATAGTAACTAATAGTGTTAGTTGGCTCAATTACATTTTGTGATCCCAACAGTCTTTGATATTGTGTAATTATAGATTTTGCCTGCCGAAGTATAAATTTCATTTCTCGCTTCAAACAATTCTCAAACAACTCATGATGTGTCTTAGAATACAAGATTGTATTGATAATAATAGCAAGAGCATCGACGTATCCTTCATCCAAGTTGATCCCTTTAATATGAAATTTAATAGCAAACTCTTTCTGAATTTGAGTCATTTTATCATTTGATGGTGTCAATCGAAAACGATATACATGTAACAATTCATGAATTAATACTTTTAACATTTCCTCATGTCTATAAACAACTATCTTGTAATCAGTTGGATATGAAAATCCAGAATTGACATTTGAGCTATCTGGAATTTTTGATAAATCCACTTGTTTAGGTAAATCTAAATCAATCAGAAGAACATCAAGCATTGGTAAAGATTTAGCTCCAAGTTTTTTTGTTATCAATTTAATTACTTCTACAGCATATTTACAAATAGCTTCAAAATATCGTTTATTAGCTTTTGGTTGTAAAATAGTTATAAAATGATTTTTTATTATTTCACTTCGAAAACAGACTTTGCAATGTTTTTCAGCAATTTGTTTCAATCCGGGCAAAACATAAGGACCTTCAAGAGAAGCTTTGTCCAATATACTTTTTATAATTGTTTGATCACGAATTTCTTTCATTTATAATATTCACTTTGACAAGGTTTTCTCCGCAAAGAATGAGTCCTCTTTGTAATATAAACTTGCCATCCCATGTGTTTCACCTTTAGTCTTGTGGCATAAATATCCAAGAAAGCATCAATACCTTGTTTCAAACAACTACCATCATGTTCAACGCTACTAGTGTAGTCATCGATTACCAAAATACCTTCGTTGCTCAATAAATCCCATGCTAATACACATTGTTCTAAAATGTCGGTAGAATCACCATGAACATCAATGTAAATAAAGTCAAATTTGTTTGAACTAATCTCCGGAGAGTTTCTTAACATTGTACTAATTTTACCTTTGCAAACTGATACTTTCTTTTCGGGAACATCTGGATGCAGCTTTTTATAGATATGCATGTTGTGCATGAAATTATGCCAACATGTCTTTTTAGAGTTTACACTTTTACGAGTCCAATTATCAACCAACCACATCTGACTTTTTGGATGAGTCAAAATATTTTCCAAAGTCCATAATGCACTTCTTCCCTCAAAAACACCTATTTCAAGAGCTTTGATAGGACGTTTTATTGATTTTAAATGTGGAACAACAATAGCTTGCCATTTTGGAATATTTCCCGTAAACCAATCCGCTGAATATTTATAAGACATTTTTATAAACACATAGAAAAATGAAAAATCTTAGTTTCAAAATTATATACGAACTGACATGTTTTTGAAATCTGAAATATCTTTGGGTAAGTTTTCTGGCAAATACAAAATAAAAGTAATATGTAAGTCGCCTCTTGTATTTTGTCCAGGAAGTCCTTTACCTTTGATAATTGTAGACATTTCTCTTGGTTCTGTTTTGATAGATAATATTTCATCAAAATATTCACAACTTTTATCAACCCCATGATAGTATTCATATAGTGAAATTGGTACATCCATATACAAATCCAATCTATTTATTATAGTATCAACATAAATAGTTTGATGTATTGGAGTAATATTGAAAATTACATCGGATTCACAATTATCACCTTGTTTCTCAAAAACTACTTTTTCTTGCCAATTTTCTAAACATATTCCAAATTTAATAGGCGTTATTATATTGTTTCTAAGAACTTTTACAATTATCAATTTTGTCATGCCATGATATAACTCGTCAACTGGAACATCTATATTAAGAACTAAATGTGCTGATTTAGGACTTGGAGTCTTGTATTTATTTATAAATTCAACCAACAATTTAAGAAGAATATCGTATAAATGATCATTATTTTGAGATTCATTATGTTGTAATTTTTTGTAAGCTTCTTGAATTTTGATAAACTCCTCTTTACCATCAGGATTTTTGTCTGGATGATATTTTAAGATAAGACGTTTGTATGCAGCTTTGATTTCATCTTTAGTTGCATTAGGTGTCAATCCTAATACCTCATATAATGACGACATCTATTTTAATAAAATCTCTAGATTCGACTTTAAATAATCTTAGAAATAAGATCGAAGAATACATTGATATAGACAAGATCATTGATTTTGATCTAGGGGCTTATTTACTTTATTGTCAACACATTGCAATTGGTTATTCAGTTGCTACTCATGTTCTGAAAAGACAAGGTATTACTGATTTTATTCAAGTTACATCAGATGATCCAATATTATTTCTAAAAAACATTTGTAAAAATAGACCTATTGATAATAAACCTTTTGTGTTTCTCATTAGTGAATTCCAAGCATGTCAACAAAGTATGAGAAGACTCATAGATTCTTCTATTAGTTTTTCAATATTCATTTTCGTAACATCAAAGTTGACAAATATTGAAAGTGGATTGAGAAGTAGATGTACTTTTGTCAATATTTACAAAGTGAAAAAAGAATTATGTATGTCTGAATCTTGGGTTAGAAAATGTTTGAAAGACTTTTTTGTAAAAGTTGACTCTTTGAACTCTTTGGAATTAATCACAGATGCAAGAGATATAGCTTATAAATTATATCACATCAACTTTCCATTAGCTCAATTATGTAAAATTATAATAGACATTTATCAACAACATCCAAATTTAATATCTATAGTAAACCTTTGTGCAATAACTGAAGAAAAACAAAATCTTATTTACAAAGACATTTTACTTTATGAAGCATTAATTTTAAAAGTAGCCAAAATGTTCAAATATTCTGACTGTGAAAGCATCAAAAAGACAGTAACTACAAAAAAGAAAATAACAATAAGACTGATATAAAGATTAGTTTATTTATTTTTCTTGCAAAGATGAGTAACATTTATGATTTCTACGTTGAGAATGTCAAAAAGTATCAGACTGAGTATGGCTCTGATAAAACCGTGGTATTCATTCAAGTTGGAAGTTTCTTTGAAATATATGATGATGGTTCAGGTTTGGTAGACATGAAAGCAATAAGTGAACTTTTGAATATTTTAGTAAGTCGTAGAAATAAGAATATCCAAGAGGTCAGCAAAAACAATGTGCTAATGGCAGGAATTCCTGTATGGGCAAAACATAAATATTTTGCAACTCTTGTTGCAGCTAATTACACAATTGTTTTGATCGAACAAACCTCTGATCCACCTAATCCAAAAAGAGCAGTCACTGAGATTATATCACCTGGTGTATGCGATAATGATAATATTTTTGTTTCAAATAGTAATAATGTTGTCGCTATCTATTTAGAAGAGATCAAAGGTAAGATAGCTATAGGTTATGCCACAATAGATGTTTTGACGGGAGCTTCATATGTTTATGAAACTAATGCCGTGCAACATAGATATGATGATATTTACCGTTTGAATATGTTATATGTACCAAAAGAGGTTATTGTATTTGGTGAAGTCACAGACAAAAAGGCTTTGATGGAAATGTTTGATGGCAAAACTAAATTACATGATAAAATCAGATGTTATGAGAGAGATTTCTTAAAAATAGTTTGTCAAAATTCTATAATAGAGAAAGTGTTTCCAAATAGAGGCATGTTGACCGGCATAGAATATTTGAATATGGAGAGAATGCCTTTTGCAACTATTGCTTTTGTCTATCTATTGAACTTTACACACTCTCATAATGATACTATTTTGCAACGTATAGACCCTCCTAAGATATTGCAACCTGAAGAGTCTTTGATATTATCATATAATGCTATTGAAAAATTGGAGATTGGACAATTATTAGACATCATCAATAACTGTGTGACTTCTATTGGAAAAAGAGAGTTTAAAAAAAGATTGTTCAGTCCATTATATGATGTTGAACAAATCAAAAAAAGATATGATGAAATAGAGACTAGTCTACAAGATAAAAAACGCTTAGAGTTTGTTCAAAACACTCTAAAAAATGTTTATGATTTAGAGTTGATTCTTCGTAAAATATGTCGAGGTAAGTTACAACCAATGGAATGGGTTAATATTAATAAGTCTTTTACAGCTATATTAGCATTATTTGAAAACACAAGAGCTGCAGACTTTGTTTCATTTTATTCATCTTGTTTGAATCTGGACATCATAGATCAATATACTTTTGATAATGTTGAAACATCGTTTTTCTTAAAAGATTACAATGCTGAAATCGATAAATATCAAGCTGAATATGATGAAGCACGTATTTACTTTATCAATTTCACACAAAGATTGAATGAATTGTCCTCAAAAACAGAAGATATTTTTAAATTAGAAAGGAATGATCGTGATGGCTATTATATTGTTGTCACTCAAAAGAGATATTCTGAGTTTGTTAAAGAGGTTGGAGTCAATAAAACTATTTTAGATCATATATTGGTAAAAGATCTTGTGCACAAAACTATTTCATCAACAAGTTCAAACATTCGACTCTGTCATCCTTTGTTTGATGTCAAAAATAAAGAGATTCAGGCTTTGAATGCGGTACTCCGTAAGTTAACATTGGGTCATTATCAAACCTTTCTATCAGAAGTAGTGGTAAAATATGAGTCAGTGATCAAAGATGTGATTCAAAAAATAGCAACATTAGATGTCACAGTGGCAAATGCGATGAATGTTATCAAGTTTGGGTATGTTAGACCGGAAGTTTCTTGTAGTGATCGTGGGTTTGTTGATATCGAGAAATTGAGACATCCGACAATTGAGCGTATTATAAATGTTCCATATGTACCTAATGATGTGTGTTTGAATGATGTTAAAACGGGATATTTGTTGTATGGAACAAATTCAACAGGTAAGTCTTCGCTTGGAAAGAGTGTAGCATTAGCTATTATTATGGCACAAAGTGGAATGTATGTTGCAGCTAGTTCTATCAAATATTCACCATACAAAAAGATGTTTGCTCGTATTCCTTCTGGTGATGATATGATGAAAGGACATAGTACTTTTGTAGTTGAGATGTTGGAGCTTCGCAATATATTGACAGGAGTGGATGAGAGGTCATTTTGTATTAGTGATGAATTGTGTAATGGCACTGAATCAACTTCTGGAATGTGTATTGTAGCTGCAGTCATAGAAACTTTATGTAAAAAAAGGGCTAGTTTTATCACAGCGAGTCATCTACATGAAATTGTTGATATGGATATTATCAAAAAACTGGACAAATTACGAATCTGTCATTTGGAAGTGAGTTATGATGAAATAAATGATATTTTGATTTATGACCGAACTTTAAAAGATGGAAGTGGATCATCAATATATGGATTAGAGGTATGTAGATCATTGGGTTTGCCTTCTGAGTTTTTAGAGAGAGCAAATGAGTTGAGAGGAGTACAAAGTTTGTTAAATACTAAGAGATCAAGATATAATGCTGAAGTGTTGTTTGATAAATGTGAAATTTGTGGTGCAGCGACGGAAGAGATACATCATATCATTGAACAATTTACAGCTGATGAAAATGGTATGATCATGCCAGGGGTTCATAAAAATAGTGTATCAAATTTAATGAATGTATGTCAATGTTGTCATGATGAAATACATAGTAAAAAAATCATAGTAAAAGGATACAAAACAACGAGTCATGGTAGAAAGATTATCACAGAGCGAGCTGAAATACCAGAAGATATTGACAAACAAGTAGAGACAATGATCAAAGATGGAGCTACTCAAAAGGCGATTATGGAGAAGTTTGGATTGACAAAATATAAGTTGAACAAAATAATGAAAAGTTTCATGTAAAATAAACATTTATTTTATTATGTTTTGTAAAATGATCATCAATGTCGAAGTTGCTGATCATCAAGGTCGTCGTCCATATATGGAAGATACTCATTGCGTTGAGATAGATTTTTTCGATGATTGGTCTTTATTTGCAGTTTTTGATGGACATGGAGGTGATTATGTGAGTAAGTTTTTGAAGTTTCATTTCAAAGACATTTTGAGGTCTTGTATGATGGAATCATCAGATCTAATAGTTGCAATCAAAAATGCGTTTTCAAGAATAACACATCAACTAGATTTGGAGAGATCTATATCTTGTGGTAGCACAGTGTGTGCTGTACTCATTAAAGGTAACAAAATTATTGCTATTAATACAGGAGATAGTAGAGCCGTCTTTGGGACAAATAATATTACAAAGGCGTTAACGGAAGATCATAAGCCGGCATTGATGCGAGAAGAAGTGCGAATTCGTGAAAAAGGTGGATTCATAACACGAATGCCAAATGATGCTCCACGTGTGAATGGTGTACTAGCCACGTCGAGAAGTGTTGGAGATTTGGCATTATTTCCACATGTCATTGCAGACCCTGATATTACTTACGTCGAAATTACCAATATGATATCATATTTGGCGATTGCGACAGATGGACTTTGGGATGTTTATACGGGCGATGATGTTATTACTATGCTTAAGCAGAATATGCATAGTGCAGAGATAGTATCAAGCGCTATTGCAAGAGGTTCTATGGATAATATTACTATTATAAGTTTGACATTTAATAATAAAGCAACATAATTTCTAAGGAAGTTTTAAGTTGACAATGTCAAACTTCATAACTTGCGAAATTTGCGAGGCTCCGATTGAAGCATTATCATATCAAAGACACTTGACGCATTGCATATCTAATAGATTATTCCATATCAATTTTGTTATTGATGAACGATTAGAAGTTGTTGAACCACCAGATACAGAACCACAAGAAGGTGAACAACAAGATCATGAAGACGCTCCTGAACCTTATGATTTTGAGCGTCAAAGATTTGTTGAGTTGAACAATAGGGTAATTAATAATGTTGGACGTAGATTGGTCGAGGATGCATTTGGTAACTTTTTTCAAGGAGGTACGGTTATTTTTGTACCATTAGGCGAAAACAGATTTAATGTTGAAGGTGATTATGAATATAATTTGCAATTAGCAGAACGTATCGGTCGAGTTGATATTGGTATTGCAAATTTAGATGAAATAAGCGAATATGTTCCAAAGCCTTTTGATGAAAGAAAAGATGATGATATATGTCCTATTTGTCGCGATAATATAGGTGGTGAAGAAGGGTTAGCTCGAAAGATGTTATGTGGCCATGAGTTTTGTGATGTATGTATTAGCGAATGGTTGAGTAAACATAAAAGATGTCCTATTTGTATCAAAGATCTTGAAGAGGAATTGCAGAAGAAAAAAACTGAAAGCATATAAAGCTTTGAATCTTAACTTTACATGATATCACTATGGAGACTAAAAAGTTTGAAGACGTTTCTTGGCGCATTATTCATAACTACTTCTCCAATGGACGAAGTTCTCATTTGGTCAAACATCAGATTGAGTCATTCAATGACTTTCTTCTGAGGAAGTTGGATCAAATTATCAAAGGCTTCAATCCTATCGAGATTCATCATATGTATTTGACAGGTGAATTTGAATGTTTCAAATATATTCTGAGTATTGACATTGGAGATGCAAAGTTGGCTAAACCAATTATATACGAAAAAGATGGATCAACAAAGGTGATGACTCCTAATGATGCCCGTCAAAGAAATTTTACTTACTCTTCAACTTTGATGGTTGATTTGAATATTACTATTAAGGTTTTTGATGAAGCTAACAAGATATACGCAGTTGAAGAGAAAAGATTGAATAATGTTCCACTGGGTAAAATACCTATTATGGTCAGATCCGACTATTGTGTTTTGAATGATCCAGTGCCGATCTTGAATGGCGATGAGTGCAAATATGATTATGGTGGTTATTTTATCATCAACGGTAATGAGAAAGTGGTGATTAGTCAAGATCGTATTTCAGAGAACAAAACGTATGTCTTTACAAACAACAAAGTTAGTGCATATTCGCATATTGCCGAGATCCGCAGTGTATCTGAGAATAAATTGGGAATCCCGAAAATTACATCTTTGAAGCTATCTTCTAAGGCAAATCAATTTGGCAGATATATTAGAGTCAATCTACACCACATCAAAAATGACGTACCATTATTTATCATTTTCAAGGCGCTTGGTCTCGCTAATGATAAAGAGATTATCAAATACATCGTTTACGACATCGACGAGTCAAAAAGCAAGGTATTGGTGTCGGAATTGACAGGTTGTGTGGAAGAGGCAAATGATATCATGTGTCAACGAGATGCTTTGGAGTATTTGATGAAGTTTTTGAATATCACCGGCCATCCTAAGGAGTTCATGAGTAACAAGGTCTATAAATTAAATGTGGTTCGTGAAGTGTTAGAGAAGGAATTTTTACCTCACGTAGGTGCTGACTATGGTAAAAAGGCTTTGTATTTGGGATATATGACAAATAAGCTGCTGAGATGCTATCTTGGAATTCGCGACTTTGATGATAGAGACTCTTATATCAACAAGCGTGTGGATACTACTGGCGTTTTAATGGCAAATCTCTTCCGTCAATACTATGGGAAAGTGGTGAAGGATATGAAGAATTTGATTCAAAAAGAGATCAATGGAGGAGGATGGAAGGCTAGTGGTAAGTTCAGTAATATTATCAACAAGATCAATATCACTAAGATTGTCAGAGCTAATATAATTGACAGTGGTTTGAGATATGCTCTGGCAACGGGTAATTGGGGAGTAAAAAGTAACAAAAACAAACAAGGAGTAGCTCAAGTGTTAAATAGAATGACTTATCCAGCTACAATCAGTCATCTCAGGCGAGTAAATACTCCTATTGAGAAGAGTGGTAAATTGGTACAACCTCGCAAGTTGCATCCGACACAATGGGGAATAATCTGCCCGTGCGAGTGTTTTGACCCAGAGACTTTCATCCTTCTGTGGAATGGTCATATTAAAAGAGCAAAAAATATTGTAGTTGGGGATATCCTGATTGACGACAAAGGCAATTCAGTGAGGGTCAAGAGCACATGCTCAGGATACAAGGATATGTATGAGGTTATTCCGGAGAAGGTCAATTTCATGAGGCATACAGTGACAGACAATCATATCCTGACTCTGAAAACCAGACATCATACCAGAAATCCTTCAAAAAGCAACAAAAAATACTCTTTCAGATGGTTCAACCAAAAAACTCTAAAATATACTCATTCGTCCTTTGATACCAAAGAAGAGATGGAGAAGTTCAAAACGACGGTTGATGATGTTATTGATATCACGATTGAACAATATCTCTCATTGCCAGAAAAAATCATGAAAGAACTATATATCTTCAAGTCCGAGGGTATTAATTGGGAGCACAAAGATGTTCACATGGATCCTTACATTCTAGGTCTGTGGTTAGGAGATGGACTTTCATCGGGCTATGGATTTGTCACTGCAGACAAAGAATTATTGGAGAAATGGATTGAGTGGGGCAAAAATAATGATGCGACGGTTACAAAAGGCTATAATAAATATTTATATTACCTCAGTTCAACAATCAACAATACACAACCTGGAATTGCCTGCAACAAAACTGAAAAAGCACCACTAAAAAAACTATTGGACAAATATAATCTAACTAAAAACAAGCACATTCCTTTGGACTACATCGTCAATGATCGCAAAACAAGGTTGGCAGTGTTGGCTGGATTGATTGACACGGATGGTAATGTAAGAGGAAATGGACATGAGGTGAGAATCACGCAAGGGGAGAAGAATTATGTGATAATTTACGATGCAGAGTTCTTGGCTAGAAGTTTGGGATTCTCGTGCCACATAAATGATGGCATTTGCACTTACACAGTAAATGGTGAAAAGAGGCAAAGACCTTACAAAGAGTTAACAATTACAGGGGCAAAGTTGTATGAGATTCCAACAGTTCTACCGAGAAAAAAGTTAAACAAATTTAAAACTCTGCAATATGAAAAGAAGACTGCTAGTTCTCTTCACAGTCTTTTCAAGTTGGTCAAAAGAAAGGTACAACCATTTGTAGGATGGCAACTAGATGGGAATGGGAGGTTTCTACTAGCAGATATGACCGTCTCGCATAATACTCCCGAAGGTTCGGGAGTTGGACTCGTGAAAAACATGGCAATGATGGCTACAATTAGCATTTCATCCACATCACAACATGTCAGGGAAATCTTACAAGACATGGAAGGCGTCGAGTTATACTCTCACGAGAACATCATGGAGTTTGGCAATAAAACAAAGATTGTAGTCAATGGCGATATCATTGGGTTTATCCAAGGAGAACCTATCAATTTGTTTAAGAAGCTAAAAATGTTAAAAAAGAGTGGACAAATCAACATCTACACGGCTGTTAGTTGGAATATTATAGAGAATGAGTTGACAATATGTACAGAAGGTGGAAGATGCTTGCGTCCTCTATATGTTGTGAACGACAAAACGGGGAATGCATTCATTGCAGAATCATCCGAGATCTTTGATTGGAATACATTGATCACAGAAGGAATTATTGAGTTCTTGGACGTCGAAGAGGCTAACACTTCTTTGATTTCAATGAAAGTTGCTGATTTGATGAAAGGACGCAAAGGAAGTTTGAATGCGGTGAAATATACTCACTTGGAAATGCATCCAAGTTTAATCATGGGAGCTTTGGCAAGTTGTATTCCATTCAGTGACCATAATCAAGCGCCTCGCAATTGCTATCAAGCTAGCCAAGGTAAACAAGCTCTCGGAATTTATACTACCAATTTTCAGCACAGATATGATACAGTCGCTCATGTGATGAACTATCCACAAAATCCATTAGTACGTACAGAAATGTCAAAGATCTTGAATAGCGACAACTTACCAGCTGGTATCAATGCAATTGTTGCAATCGCTACATATACTGGATTCAATCAAGAAGACTCTATCATCATGAATAAAAGTGCTATTGAGCGTGGATTATTTACTTCAACTTATTATAGGACTTTCAAAGAACAAAACAATAAAAATCATAGCAATGGAGAAGAAGAGTTCTTTTGCAAGCCAGATGAGACAACTCGAGCAACTAAACCTTTTAATTACAACAAATTAAACAATGATGGCTTCGTTCCTGAGAATACTTATGTTGTCTCTGGAGATGCCATCATCGGAAAATGTATGCCACAAAAAAATGGAGCTACAATTACTTATAAAGATACAAGTGTGCCCATGAAAGATGGAGATAGTGGATATATTGACAGAAATTGTTACGCAGACAAGTACTTTACAAATGTGAATGGGGATGGATATACATTTTGCAAAGTGCGTATTAGGAATATTCGTGAACCTACTATTGGAGACAAGTTCAGTGCTCGATCAGCACAAAAAGGCACTATTGGTATGATATACGGTCAAGAAGATATGCCCTTTACAAGTGAGGGGATTGTTCCAGATTTGATTATGAATCCACATGCTATTCCATCACGTATGACAATTGGACAACTATTGGAGTGTATCATGGGTAAAGCATGCGCTATGATGGGAGCTTACGGAGATGCAACACCATTCAATCAACACAATGTGGAGGATATAGCAAAAGCTTTGGAATCTTGTGGGATGGAGAAATATGGTAACGAGATTCTCTATAATAGTCGCACAGGAGAGATGATGCAATGTGATATATTCATGGGACCTACATTCTATCAACGATTGAAACATATGACAGCTGATAAGCAACATTGTTTAGATGAGAATCACGAAGTACTAACTGATGATGGATGGGTACCTATTGCAGAGGTAACATTGAATCATAAAGTAGCAATTATGATAGAGTTGGAGGATGGTACATTGGATTGGAAGTTTGAACATCCAAAAGATGTATTATGCTTTGATCATCAAGGTGACATGATACATGTTGAGGGACCAGAGATTGACCTTATGGTGACACCTAATCACCGTATGTGTGTGATGACAGAAGATGGAGTCGACTTTGTGAAGGCTGAAGATATCGATATAACTCATATGTTTATCAAAAATGTCGATACAATCCACAGTAAATTTGCGAGAGATACAGTGAATCTATATGATTTCTTTCAAGCAGATAACTCAGACGATGCTGATACAATGATGACTTATGCTCTATTAGGTGGTTTGTCAGCTGATATCTCTGGTACCAAAGTGAAGATCAACAAATCGATTGAGGCAAATAGAGTTCATGCAGACAATATTACACGCGTATCTGGGTTTGATGGAAAAGTGTATTGTCTTGTAGTCTCTAGTGAAATATTCTATGTGCGTCGACATGGTAAGGGTTGTTGGACTGGTAATTCAAGGGCTTATAATGGTCCAATCGTGATGATGACACGTCAACCTGCAGAGGGACGTGCAAGGTCAGGTGGATTACGTTTGGGTGAGATGGAGTTTGAGTGTAATTGGGCACATGGTATCTTCCACTTTCTCAAAGAGAGAATCATGGAGTGCAGTGATAACTATCGTGTGCATGTGTGCAAACAATGTGGTTTCATGGGAAATGTATGCCCAGAAAAAGGAATATACTCATGCAAAAATTGTAAAAACAATACAGATTTTAGTGAAATTCGTATTCCATACTCTTGCAAGCTGCTGATGCAAGAGGTGCAGACGATGGGAATTGGGTGCAAGCTACTGACTTAACTATCCACATATAGTGTATTCTTTTTTCTACAAACATTATAAAATGGCTGATATTGGCAGTATTTTTCTAAGTGTTTTTTGCTTTATAGCAATTGTAGTGATTACTATTATTGTTGCATATAAAATTCGAGAGATGAAACAAAAATATGACGATGATATGTCTACATTGACTAAAACATTCAATGTAGGTATGAGTAATGCAGCGGCATTTGATAAAACTCAAGATCAGACAATAGCTGCACTTAAAGCAAAACAACAAAGTGACATTACCGCAATAAAAACTCAATATGATGGCGATATATCGAGTATCAAAACAGATTTTGGTACATTTCAAACAAATGTACAATCACAAATAGACACCTCTGTAAAGGGTCTACAATCTGGATTAACTGATACAAATGCAAAAGTAGATGGTTTTTCTAAATCATTCAAAACGGATGTTCTATATAGTACAAATGGTATGATAGTAGGAGCTAACTCGAATGCTAACATTTCTTTTAATAACACATCTTTGGTATTTGGTGTAAATGACACTTCAAATGCCATGACAGTCGATAAAGATTATATCAAAACAATTGGTAATATTAGTGCACAAAAAGATATTATTGCTAAGAACTTTGGGTATACGGGCATGTTAATTGGACAAACTAGTCAATTCCCTCCATCTTGGGCTAAAGATGGTAGTATTCAAGCGACAAACATATATGCAAGTGGTGGAATTGCTACTGGACTTGATAGCAGTGGACGGCCAATTTCATATATGAGTAAAAGTGGTGATGCAGGAATTGGGGGTTCGTTGACTCTTCGTGGTGGTTATTCTGAACATAACCCTAGTTGGTCAACTTTTTTACCATATGCTGGAGACAATAAAAATTATATTCGTGGTGATACAGAAATCCGAGGTAATACAAGTAATATTGGTGATCTGAATGTGGGTCGCAAGTTGTGTGTCAAAGACGCTTGTTTGACTTCAGACAACATCAAAGCACTATTGACCAAGATCTAGAGCTAGGAATATTTATTTTTATCTATAAAGTAATAATGATTTGTTCACGCACGTGTCAACTTATTACAAGATATGTTTTCTTACTTTTCATTGTATTAGTAACTGCTTACTTTTTTATTAGCAATGAAAAAACAGAGAAGTTTGAAAATAGTGTGCAATGGGATAAAGTGATCACAACCATATATATGGATCTATTCAAACGTCCCCCTAATGCAGGAGAGTTGAAATTTTATATTGGTTACGTTCAAAACAATCCTAATATTTCACAATTAGAGCTTCAAATTGTAATTGAATCAAGTGCTGACGAGGTTGCGAAAACTATTGAAAGTAATGTAAAATCTATTGCTCAGATAGAAAATGCAGAGTTGATGATCATTCAGACTTTCAATGAATTATTGGATCGCAATCCGACACCAATAGAGCTGAATAAATACAAAGAGTATACTAGAGATAAACTAGTTTATGCTGTGATATCTAGTGATGAATATGTAAGAATGGAAAAGACCCAATCTAATGAGATATATAGTACTTTACCAGGTGGAATCACGGATAGACAAATTACTATGAAAATCTCGAATGTATATCAAACCGTCACTGGTAAAACATATATTGATGAAGATACTATGAGGTTTTTCAAACAAAAGTTTCTTGAAATGAATTTAGATGAAGCTAAATTTAAGGTATTTTTGGAAAGATATGTAACATGGCAACCTATGAATGATAGTAGTATTGGTGCGGTTACAAAGACTAGTATCACTAAAACATCTACTGACAAAAATGTAGCTCAACTTCAAGAAGCATTAGAGAAAGCCCAACATAAAGCTGATGAGAAGGCTAAAAAAGAAGCTGAAAAAGCTAGAAAAGAAGCTGCAAAAAGAGCTGAACTTAATCGTCTTGATGATGACGATGAGACAGCGAGAGTTTATTATAATAATGCCACAATTTACAATATTTACACAGTAGGAAGTACTGATTACATGGGAATGCCCAATAAACAATACCTTAAAAACATAAGTGCCGATAATGTAGGATCGACTATTGAAAATATTCAATGTCAAAAAGGTGATATCAGAAACTTTTTGTCGGAACAAAATAAGGCAAAAGCAACAGAATATTCTTCTCTCATTGATTCACGTAATAAAGATCAATTAGCTAGTACTTGTGCTCGTAACACTCGATTCAATGCATTAGATGAAGATTATGCTAGTGTGTTTTATTCAGGAGAAGTATTTAACAAAGATGACATGGTATTAGACCCATCTTTATCTTGGTCAGTACCACAAAAAAGAACACCAATATGTGCTGCAACTGCAAGATGTGATGTTGGAGTATTAAATGATCAAACTGCTTTGATTGGTACACCATTGAGTGATGCTCAATTAACAAAAGTTGGATCTATCTTGCCACCACTTCCACCTTCTTAAGTAGTCCAACGCCATTTATATTGATCAGTATCTTGGCCGGTACGGAAGATAGTAGTACCACTATTGAGTCCAGGAATGTTAGCTTCAACTCTGGCTGTTGCAAGAAGACCGGCTGGACCACCTTGATTGCCTGATACAAATGTGATTTTATTTACTCCTGGTTTTAGGTTTGTTTGGAATATGGTAGCATTTACACCTCCATTGAGCCAACCAGCTCCAGCTACATCTCCAATTCTTTGATCGTTAACATTTACCCATCCATAATTATCAATAATTGCATAAATTTTGATAGACATTGTACTATTTGTTTTATTTTCATAGTAAACGTGAAAGTTTACCATGGGTGTTAGTGGTGCATCAGCTGCTGCTGATTGAATATTCCAGATCCATTGAGCACTTCTATCTATAAAACTGGAAGCAAACCAAGGAGCCATTCCAGGTGGTCCTAGAACATTTACTCTATTTCCAGAATTATTAATAGCAGAGTCGATGGCTGAACTATTGCCATAATTGATTGACGACAAAGTAGCGCTTTGTGATTTGAGAGAGTCATTCATAGCTTGTGCTGCAGCGATTTGTTGATCTAATGTGCTAGCTTGGGATTGTAGACTATTTCGTTTTCCAGTGAGTTGACTTTGTTGTGAAGTCAACTCTGAAATTGAATTTGTTTGGTTATTAATTGTTATTTTGTTACTTTCAATGGTAGCTTCTCTTTGAGCTTTTTCTTTTAGATAAGCTTCATTCTTAGATTCATAAGCAGTTTTGGTAAAAGCAGCAAATTTAGTTAAATTAATTCTTTGGGTACCTGCATCATTTCTGATACCTTCATTGTTGTTTTCAAAATAAAAAACACAATCACCATTGCCATAATCATTTGCACCATATTGAGAGCAAGGTCCACTTAGTTTGAAATTATCTTGCTTTGTAGTTTTGGACATAGAACATCCTATTGGGTTGCATTGACCTTGTTCTTTATTTGCTTCAAGATGTGCATCCATTGATTTGATGATACCTAATTGATCTTCTGTTAACTTCATGGAATTGAAGTCGACATGTTTGGCAACTTCTGTAAGATATTTATGACAATTAATACTACTAAGACACTTTTCATATTCAACTTCATTGACAAACTTTTCATAAACTGTGAAGTGGTATAAAATCACTAAGATGATGAATGTAATAGCTGTGATCCAAATGGGTATATACTTGTTTTTCATTTTTCTTTACTTTGAGACAAAATATCTGTTAGGGAATCGGTCTATTAGATACGATCCAACTAGAAGCGGTATCATTGAAACCTTGATTAACAAGACAAGATACATCTGATGAAAATTGGAGACTGCGACCTTGAAAATTGGCATGTTCATAAATTCTTACAAACATTCCAGGAGGTATCCTTATTGAGCTCAAACTATCATTTGGAATACCAATTTCATTCATATTATAATTACCTGGATTAAAAGATTTACTTTGACCTTGGAAATCACAATGTTCAAAAAACGTCACTTGATTATATACTTGTTGACGTCCTAAAGCACACCAATGGGATGGAATATCATATCCAATACCACCCCATACATTTCTATGCATATCGCCGCAAGCAAGCGGTCGCAATGATTGTGGAATATTTGTCGCTAAGTTTTTGCATTGAGATTCACTACCTGTCCACATACAATCTCGAGCATTTGTTGACATGCACTCTATATCTCTATTATTGTTCTGGCGAACTGGTGTTAATACTCCAGGCATGCACCTCCAACTTGATGGATTAGTTGGATCACTATTAATATCTAGAATTTCGAATTTCTGGTTACCATTATTGGTATCACATTGCCAAGGGTGCATTTTAACTTGACCAGAATATGAAGCACCACCATCATCCATACAAAGATTTGGTCTAGTTGAAAGTGTGAACATTTTGGTGTTTTCATTATAATCAAACTTCTGAGTTTGACTATCACTTCTACATGAATTGAGACGGAAAAGACTACCACCAGATGTATTAGCCCCACCATCATCAATACAGAGACCAGATTTGGTTGATAAGATTTGTCTTGTGTTTGGATCGTATCGGAAATGTTGATTAACATTATTTCTATCACAAGCCCAAATATGCATATAACCTTGATTAGCTCCTAAAACTCCTCCATCATCAACACATAGGTTAGCTTTGTTTGGTACTCTCATCATAAATGTTTTGTTGAGAAGAACACCAGGAGCACTATAAGCAGGCAATGAAGGAGTTGGTGGAGGAGGTGGTGGAGGTGGAGATGTTGACAAGTTTTGATAAGGATCACCTGCTCTCTTGCAAGCATAAACGTGCATGATATTGCCACGGAATTGATTACTAATGTCAGCCCTTGTTTTACCTTCTAAATTTAACCAATTATTACCTCCAATATTGAATGGTTTAGAATATGAAGCCATTATAATAAATCCTTTATGAGCTTTGTCCCATTCACATACATCTTGGAATGGTACAACAAATGCACTAGGATCGGTTTCACAGCCTCCATAAGTGACATTGATGAACCAACGACGACGAACTTCAGAATGACCTTTAATACTAAAGAATTGGTAATTGTAATCTTTCACACCTGATATTGTGCCGTCAATGTAATTTTGTTTAGAGAACCAAGATTCATCATCTTGATTTGGATTTCTTTGGAAAAGCATCCAACCTTTTTGATATTTATCGTTGTAGACTTCTATGAGGATATCATATGTATCGCTACTATTAAAAACTTCGGACATGCGTGCTGCATCTCTATAAACTTGGGAACTATTGAATAGTTCATCAAAGTTTTTGATGGTAGGAGTAGATAGAGAACCTTTCCAAAGTTCATAAGGATCATATTGGCTGGAAAAGTTTCCTGTGTTGCAATATTTGTATAAAAGTGTAAAATAACGACCATCTTTGTATTTCTTTTGTGGGATTTGTGAACCACTCGATGTATAAACAAAACGATAGTCACTTTGAACGGCAGCTGTGTTTCGTAAAGATGAATACAATTTATTTAAGTTTGTTTGAAGCCAGTCATTGTTAGCAATTAGAGCATCTAATGATGATTGTCCTGATTGTATGCTTGTAGTTGCTATGCCAATTGCGGTATTTATATCAACAATTGAAGAGTTTAATGTACTAATCTTGCCTTTATTATCATTGATTGTGGAGTTTTGAGAGGATTCGGTAGTTCGAAGTTTATTAAGGACTTCATTGTTTTGTTTTGTGTCTCTTTCTTTGACATTATCCAAAAGTCTATTTAATTTTTGGATGGGATCTCCGGACTCTCCTACTAATTCAATATAACATCCTTCTGTTGTTGGGGGTGTATTTCCAATATTTGGGTCATTGGGATGATAGTTTGAAACTTTCCAGTCTTTAAGATTTGGATCAAGTTGTGTGCAAGTGAGTTCGGGACCGGTAGGTTGTAATGCTTTCATAGTATCTTTTGGTATCATGCAACCGGTACCGAGTACTGATAGATGTTCATTATCAGGAACACTAAATGCTACTGTTTTTAAAACTCCAAGATATGGATGTGATACTTTATCAGTGACATTGGAAATTTCGCATTTGGTTCCTAGATCTCCATAGTTATTAGCAACATAGTCAGTGCTTGATAACATTTCACCAAATTTCTCTCGTTTTGCTAGTGAATCTTTAATTATAAAACCAACAATGACTATTAATAAAAAAAGTGTTAACAACCATAGTATCTTCATTGTTTATTTTATAGCAAGAAGAGATAAATTTGCCAATGCTTTCTTAGCAGCTTCATTTTCAGCTTCTTTTTTATTTTGTCCTTTGCCAACACTGAGCACTTTATTTGAATTATCTTTGATACATATTGTGAAATGTTTATCCACATCTATTTCTAAGAAGCGCGGAAGGTAACCATAAAGTTGTTGATATTGTTTTAGAAATTGATCTTTGTAATTTGTATTTTGAACTAATAGTTCTGCAAAATCCACATTGTATTCAATTACTCCGATGACCCATGTTGATGCAGCTTCAAAACCAAGGTCAAGATATATAGCGCCAAGGAAAGCTTCGAATGCATCTTCTAAGATATTGCTATTATGTCTGCCATCATTATCTTCGATTTGTTTTGAGATAATGATATAATCTGGAAGACCAACTAGAGCAGATAATTTAGCCAACATTTTACCATTGACTAGTTTAGTTCTCATTTTAGTCAAGAATCCTTCATTTTCTGAGGGATATCTTTCAAAAATATATGAAGCTACGGATATGTTTAGAACGGAATCGCCTAAAAACTCGAGACGTTCATTTGATTCTTCTTGAAGTGGCAATGTACTTGGTGGGCATTCGGTATTTCCTGAAATTGCATTTTCATTTTTGCGGGTGCAATAGCTCTTGTGAACCATTGCACAACGATACAATGAGTAATTTCTAGGGGTTTCTTGGACTCCATAAGTATTGAGAAGACTTTTAATTTTTTCATTTGGTAATATCTTGTTTGTGGAATTAAATGGCAATTCAGATTGCTCATTATCAGAAGATATGTTAGAAGACATTGATGATGGCATGATTGACTTCTCTTTATGATATGTTCAATTTTTTGAGAGTACTTAAGTCAAGATGATTGTTTGATAAATATGGCAGAATTTTGTATCGATAATAGAGAACCTGATGAGATTAAAAAGAAATATGTAGATGTTGCAAAATATGAAAATCTGGCTGTTGGTGATTATATGTTTCGAGTGAATGGAGTTGTGGTAAAAATATTAGAACGAAAAAGTCTTGCAGATTTAGCTGCATCAATCAAAGATGGTCGGTATAAGGAGCAAAAAGCTGAGTTGCTGTCTAAATTTGATGTGGGCAAGATTTCGTATATAATTGAGGGAGATTTCAAATATTCTTATGATTGTGATCAAGTGAGTTTGAATGGTATGAGTATGAATTGTCTTGTTGGAGTGGTGATTAATACTATGATGAGAGATGGAATCAATATTATGTTTACAAATAATATCGATGAGACTATTAGTTTTTTAGATGCATGTTGGCGAAGATTGAAAGATGATCCTATGAAATATGTTGGTGGATCTAATGTTGAACATGTAAATGTTGTGAGACTGAAAGGTAGTTTTTTTGAAAATATGTTGTGTCAAGTTCCAGGAGTTTCTATGAAGACAGCTAAAGGTATTGCGACAAAATATAATATGGGAGCTAATGACTCGTTGATCAAGTTTTATGATATTTTCAAAAATAGAAATAAAAATGAAATTTTAGGTGAGATGAAAAGTATAGTAATAGACAAGCGTCGAATTTCAAATGTAGTGGCGCAACGAATAGTTGATTCTCTTTTTTGATTTATTTTGCGCAAGATGTATTTAAGGAATTAAATGGGATTTGCGCAAGATCTATTTAAAGAACTAAATAGGATTCGCGATAGTACTATTTAAAGAACTAAATGTGTATCGCGCAAGATCTATTTAAAGAACTAAATAGGATTCGCGCAAGATTTATTTCAAGAATTAAATAGAATTCGCGATAGTACTATTTAAAGAACTAAATATGTATCGCGCAAGATCTATTTAAGGATCTAAATGGGATTCGTACTAGATACTATTTAAAAAATTAAATGGGTGTAGCGCAAAATATATTTAAATAACATTACAACAAATGCCTAATTACGATGTGTGCAGCAAATGCATTTTCGAATACTATGAGAGACACATGAAGTGGCCATCCAATGACCAGTACAAGGCTATATATAGAAAAACAATTCACACAAGCGATGTTAACGCCAGTGACTTGCAAAGACGCCTTGGCAAATACTGGTATCGTACAAGTTCGGGGGTATCAGAATTCAAAGCATGTGAGAAGTGCTACAAGGGCGACCCTGGCATAGCGGACATGATGGAACATTTTCCAGATGGTTGGATAATCAGTACTAAAGCAGAGTGGATTGAAAAAGATCTAAAAAAGATGTGCGTGGTCATGTGATGATCAATCTATCTAAACACCTCAAATACAATGTTGTAAAAAATATTTCGATTTAATCGATGAATTTATCGAAAAAAATGATTTATTTTATCGATAAAACCCACAACATTCAAATACTCTCTACAACACCCTACAAACAAATCAATCCCACAATGGAGGCTATTTGCATCGACTTTGGCAACACGCTCCAGAAGCACGCCGCTAACTACGGTGTCTATGAGCTGACCAAGTTTATGCGCAACAAGTATCTTGGCTTTGTTAAGACAATTTGTCAGAATGGCGGCAGTGTCGTCCCAACTGATGTGGTCACACGGCTCTGCCAACTGATCCGCGAGAATGAGAAGAACGCAGCCATTCTCGGCGAACTCGATTATTGCAGCAATGCATACATCGAGCTTCTTGAAGAGGACTCAGATTACGAGTTTGATGAGAACGCAGTAGGTAACTATGACTACGACTCTCATGACTCAATGGACTCCGACGGTGAGCCATATTAAAAAAAGATTGACTTGATCAATCAAAACTTACCAAAAATACCAAAAAAACTTCAAAAACAAAAAAACACAAAAAAACATTTACTATTGTGGTAATCTCTTTTTTCTACGTATGATTTCACCACAAGATCTATTTAAAATATTAAAGGTGATCCGCGCTGGGTACTATTTAAAAAACTAAATGGGTATCGCGCTGGGTATTTTTTTTAAAAACTAAATGGTTATCGCGCAAAATATATTTAAGGAATTAAATGGGTGAAGCGCAAGATCTATTTAAGGAATTAAATGGGTGAAGCGCAAAATCTATTTAAGGAACTAAATAAGTATCGCGCAAGATCTATTTAACGAATTAAATATGTATCGCGCAAGATCTATTTAAAGAACTAAATGGAATTCGCGCAAGATCTATTTAAAGAACTAAATGGAATTCGCGCAAGATCTATTTAAAGAACTAAATGGAATTCGCGCAAGATCTATTTAAGGAACTAAATGAGTATCGCGCAAGATCTATTTAAAGAACTAAATGAGATTCGCGCAAGATCTATTTAAAGAACTAAATGAGATTCGCGCAAAATCTATTTAAGGAACTAAATAAGTATCGCGCAAGATCTATTTAAAGAAATAAATGGTTATCGCACGAAATCCATTTAAAGAACTAAATAGAATTCGCGCTGGATACTATTTAAAAAACTAAATGGAATTCGCGCAAGATCATATTAAAAGACTCCAAAATATTGCCGAACTTCTCAAAAAATAACAATATACCCGGACCAATGAATTTTGTTACACCCAGGGTATATAGGTTTTAGGAATCTTCGCTTTGTCTTCAGCACCTCAATCCCTTGTCCAACTATGTAATTCACTGGTAGTTGGACCACCCTTACTCCGAATTAACCCTTTTGTCTCTCCTAGACGACTTAAGGCTTCGGAATATTTTTTGAATGGTTTGTTAGTTTGTATTTTTAATCAAACTAACGATTGTTTACCAACGACTCTACCTACCACCACTAAAGGTGCAGTTCCACTCAAGGAATCGCTCGGTAAGAATCTGTTGGGAGATTATTCATCTGAATGTCTTTATTCAGTTTTGCTTATATAACTTTTCAAAGTGTTCCAGAATTTTGTGGTCGAAGTATAACACGTTCAAACAAAAAAATGTAAGGATGTAAATCTGTTTGTATCGACTTTGGCAAAACGCATCAGAAATGTTCGCATACTACTTTCCCAATGCGTGTATAGTTCTTGGAAATAACAATATTACCCCAAGGAATACAATCGAAACATCTTGGGAGCTCACTCGGTTTTACAAAAAGTGGGAGAAACCTACTTCTATGTTTTGCATTATGGCTACATCGCATAGTTATTGCATGTTTATTGTCATATTGTATAATAGTCAATGAAACGTTTACTTTATTTCCATTGAATATATGAAGTGTGAGGTGTATATAATCCATTGTTTAATTGCTATTAATGTTCATATCATACATTCAAATTTTGTATCAAATGCCCATCTAATTGGTGGTACTTGGTGCGTAATAATATGAATCTTTGCAATTAGATCTTTTTTTAAAGTGATAGTGTAAAGGCTAAATATGAACGAAGACCTTATCAAAGAAGCCTATAAAGAGCGTTTTACTTTGGAAGTTGAACCATCTTCATGGGTTTTACCAAATCGCGGTATGTTTCCATCTTGGGTAGACGTAACATTTAAATTTATGGGAAAACGAAACAAAAAGCCAACAACAGCTATGATTAAACAAGCATGCGATTGTGAAGAAAAGGAAGATGCAACATGTCCTCCAAAAGTAACTTTATTTCCACATCAACAATTTGTCGCTGATTTATTACAATATGCTAGTCCTTATCGTGGAGTTCTTCTATACTTTGGTCTTGGATCTGGTAAAACACTTAGTGCAATAGCTGCAGCTGAAATATTGAGTAATAACATGAAAGTAATTGTCATGACTCCAGCTTCTTTGAGAGGTAATTTTATAGAAGAAATCAAAAAATATGGAAAGTCTTTTTATTCATTAAATCAAAAATGGATATTTATTCCCATGAAAGAAACATCTGGAGAGCTTCTTAGCTTAGCTGGTGTTCCTGGTACTATTGTCAAACAAAATCAAGGTATGTGGATACCAACTTCCAAAGGAACTCAATTTGCTGAACTCCCAGAAGAATCAAAATCACAAATTCAAATTCAAGTCGAAGCTGTTATTACTAACAAATTTCGATTTATCAATTACAATGGATTGCGAAAAGATAATATCAACAAACTCACAGAAAATAATGTTAACCCCTTTGATAATTCTTGTGTCATCATTGACGAAATTCATAATTTAATATCACGTGTGGTCAATAAAAGAACAATTGGAAGAGCAATATATAGACTTTTGATGACTGCTGAAAATGCAAAACTTATTTTGCTATCAGGAACTCCTGTTATTAATTATCCTCATGAAATTGCATATATTATTAATTTGCTTACAGGACCAAAAAAACAATATGAACTCAAATTTGCCAAAGATAATGATGTACCTGCCAAAGTTTTGAAAACTCTTTTTGAACAAAACAAATATATTGACAAATTTAACATTGAAGCTAATCTAAAAAAAGTAACCTTCGAGTTACTTCCAGTAGGCTTTCAATTTAAAATACGTCCTTATGTAGTTCGAAGTGATGAAGATGCAATCAAAACCGATGATGAAGTTATTGATACTTTTTTGAACTCACTAACTACAGCAGGCGTGAAGTTCATCAAAAAAGTAAATTGGAAAAATGGTCTAACAATACCTGATGATGAAGATGAGTTCAATAAATATTTTGTTGATATGGAACAAGGGAAGTTTATCAACAAAGAAATATTTAGTAAAAGAATATTAGGCACAGTAGCTTATTATAATACATTTTCTCCTGAGTTGTTCCCTGAAGTAACCACCAAAGAAGTTTTATTACCTTTGACCGATTATCAATTCTCCATTTATGAAAAGTCTCGAGGTGAAGAAAGACGCAAAGAAATGCGTTCAAAAGGAAAAGGGGCTGGTGAAGCTGGATCCCTATTTAAAGATGGTAGTCAAGTCTATAGATTCTTTTCACGTGCTAATTGTAATTTTGTATTTCCCGAAAGTATCAAAAGACCTTTTCCATCTAACTTCGGGTCTATGAAAAATGAATTAGACATGGTTGATGATGGTAAAGACTTAGTTACAGAACAAGATACTGAATTAAAATCTAAAAAAGAAATGCAAGCTGAGTATGAACAAAAGTTAAATGCAGCTTTGATAGAACTTGATAATAATAAAGAGACTCATCTTGCATTGCACAATTTAAAAAAGTTGTTTTCACCAAAGATTGCAGATATTGTCAAAAAGTTGTTAGCTGCTGAGGGATCTACAATGGTGTATTCTCAATTTAGAACTGTAGAAGGTTTAGGTATTTTAGGAATGGCATTAAGGGCACAAGGATGGCAAGAGTTTAAATTAAAAAAAGTAGATGGTGATTGGGTACCAGATGTTGATAATAAAGCAGAGACTGGAAAGTATTTTGTTATGTTCACGGGTAATAATGAACAAAGTAAATTATTATTGAAGGTCTTCAATGGTGATCTTGAAACTGTACCGGAAAAAATCAAAACATTTTGCAAAGATGTTCTTGTAAAAACTATTATGATCACACAATCAGGAGCCGAAGGTATATCTTTAAAAAATGTCCGTGAAGTTCATGTGATGGAACCTTATTGGAACAATATTCGTATTGATCAAGTTATTGGTCGTGCTGTTCGGACATGTTCTCATATTGGTTTACCACGTAATGAAAGGAATGTAACAGTTTATTTGTATAGGATGACTTTTACAAAAAAGCAGCTAGAAAATTCTTTTACTTTGCGAACACAAGACAAAGGAATGACATCGGATGAATATATTTATAATGTGGCACAAAGAAAAGCTAAAATTATCAATGAGTTGCAAGAAGTGGTACAAAAAGCTTCAGTTGATTGTGGTCTTCGTGCTAGCCCGAGTAATAAAGTGACTTGTTTTTCTTATCCAATAAATATTCCTTATGATGCTGTTGTCACGGAATTTGATATAGCTCGTGATCAAACATGGTTGACAGGAGTAGACAAAAATGAATGGGTTGGTCAAGTTTTAATTACAAAAAAAGGACAATTTTTGATCCGTCCAGAAACAAATGAAGTATATGATTATGACATATATATGGATGCTGGGAAATTGGTGAAATTGGGAACAATAACAGAAGATAAAAAGAGAATTGAAATTTCTCTGAAATAAATATATTTTGTTTTTATACTATAAATGCATTCAAAGACACCGCATTGGATTGTTGTGCTTTTTGCTGTTGTTGTTGCACTTGCAATTCTTCTGACCATTGTTCAGCAATATGGTGGTCAAAGAGAGTCTTATAAATCCAAGACCACTCAAAGTGGAGTTTATTAGCCCATAAACTTTTTAAAAAGAAAATGAAAGTATCACATGGCATCTATAATATCATTTTGTGCGGATCCTATTAGAAGCTAAAAAGTATTTCAGCTGTATTTTTTATATTGAGTTTTAGCTGAAACTCTTTTAGAAAAATAATATGATCGGCACAAGACATCTATAATATCATCTTGTGCAGATCATATTAGAAGCTAAAAAGTATTTCAGCTGTATTTTTTATATTGAGTTTTAGCTGAAACTCTTTTAGAAAAATAATATGATCGGCACAAGACATCTATAATATCATCTTGTGCAGATCCTATTAGAAGCTAAAAAGTATTTCAGCTGTATTTTTTATATTGAGTTTTAGCTGAAACTCTTTTAGAAAAATAATATGATCGGCACAAGACATCTATAATATGATTTTGTATGGATTTTTTAGAAGTCAACAATTATTTGATCTACGTTTTATTCTTCCAATACTTTTGAAGTGAGAAGAGCTTTTAGATCAAACGGGATTTCTTTTAAAAATGAAACAAGGTTTTTTATAGTATTTGTGGATTGTTTTAAATCAGTGAGTCTATCCATTTTTACGTAGAGTTGTCCACCTCCACGGCCAAGCCCCTTGCCTCTAACAATGATATTATTTACATTGTACTTCTCTGACCACACTTTATACTCATCATTATTGATTATGCTTTCAATATTTGGATACTCATACATATACTTTCCAGATATTGCATCACGAATTCTCCAAAAGATGTCACTGATGATATCTACATTTGACACAGCATATTTTTGAAGATATGATAAAATCCACTCAATTTCCCATTGTGTTGTCACATTTGTATTAGTTTTGAAGTTTGCAAATGGATCAGTTACTTTTTCCTGCTGAGCAATCTTTTGCTCAATGGCATTATTGAGGTTCATAAGTTCAACCTCAGTGGTCTCTTGCCTATTGAGCACAAACTTCAAAGGTTCAAAGCCTTTTATATGTATGATATCAATGTCAAGATCGGACAAAACTTGGTAAAGTGATTTACGGTTTTCGGGTTTTTTAATGTCATTAAAAAGTGCCAATGTTTCTTTTGGGTATACATGTATACATTTTGGGAATCCTTCAGGTGTAAAAGCCTTGTTTATCAAAAGATTAAAGACCCTTGACTCAATTTCATTGCATAGATCATTGGGTATGTTGTTCAAGGCTACATTGACGCCACCCTTTCGAAGCTTTACCGCTTCTTTAATGGCTTTAACTGTCTTGCGAGGAAGCTTAATTTGATTGTTTTCATATTGCTTCAATAATACCGATGCAGTTCTGCCTGATGTCAGAATTTGTTTACCAGTAGTAGGATTATGAATATACATGTAACCTTTTTAATTGAAGTAAACAAAAAAGAGTATTTAATTGTAAACTTAAAAGTATTTAAGCTGCATTTTATGTTTTATAGACTTTAAAGAAAATGAAGCTAACACATGGAGTCTTAAATATATTTTGTGCGGATAAAATGAGACAACAAAAAGTATGTCAGCTGATTGTTGAAAAGTCACGTCATTGAAATATATTGATTTATTCTTATATGATTGCGGAAATATATATTTTGACAACTTTATTAGAAGACAAAAGTATTTCAGCAAATTTTCAAGCTCAGACAGTGTTTGTCCGGATTTTATTACAAACTAAAAAGTATTTTAGCTGCATTTATGTTTAATTGACTTTTAGCTGAAATTGTTTTAGAAAAATAATATGATTTGCACAAGTCTTCTCTAGTAGATATTTGCGAGCTTTATTAAAAAGCAAAAAACTCTTTGTTTACTAGAAGATCTTGTCCAATTTTAAGTAAAAACTAAATATATTTTTCCATTGTAAAATATAGTTTTGACCAATGTCATCAATATCAAAAAAACTTGATGAATATTTGAGCGATGCTGATAAAACTTCATTAGAAAATGATTATAAATTCCATGATCATCTCATAGAAGATATATCTATGGATGCTAAAAATCAAATTATAGGTTCTTTTTTTACTCATTTACAAAACGTACTATTGCATACATTTAATGTATATCCTCAACAAATCAATATGATTGGAAATGGTTCAATGGGAGTTGTTATTGGTTTTGAAAGTGATAGAATGTTGCAAGGTTTAGAATCTTTGGAAAAACTAGCAAGACGAGTTAATTTTTCGAAAACAACAACAATACCTAATAAAATAGCTTTAAAAGTACAGTTGATTGCAGTAGAAAATAGTTATCAAGAAAAAAGAATGTTGCGTGAAGAACACATTATGAGCTATCTGACCAATATAAATGCTTCAAATAATTCTATAAAAACAACTATAAAATCTGCAATACCAGAGTTTTACTTTGGATGTACTATTAAATTTTATAATGTGTTTTTTAGGCTAACTTTTATGGAATTATTGGATCCTGAACATTTTATTACATTAGAAAAATTAATAATAAATAAAAGACATCTTGTAACCGATAATATAATAGATAAGATTGAAAATGTAATTACATCATTGTGGCGGCTAAAAGTAACTCACAATGATTTATCAGTTCGTAATATTTTGGTTGGAATATCAGAGAATAATAAAGATACCATCAAATTAATTGATTTTGGACTTTCTCAGATGTTTTCAAATACTTCTATTAGTAATTCAACTAATATTTCTGATCTCAAAAAACTTTATAGTAATGTATTCAGAAATGAATCAAATGAAGAACAACATGGTAGCAATGTCGCTAAATTAGTTGAATTATGTAAAACAATCAAAACAGTACAAGGCAAAAACGTAAATACTTGCTAATATTATTTTGCGCATTTTTGCACAAGTCTTCTCTAATAGATCTGTGCAGCTCTTATTAAAAACTAAAAAGAATTATAGCTTCGCTGAAATACTTTAAGAAAACTAATACAATTTGCACAATACTCTCTAATAGACTTGTGCAAGCTTTATTAGAAACCAAAAAGATTCTAGCTTTGCTGAAACACTTTTAAAAAACTAATATAATTTGCACAATACTCTCTAATAGACTTGTGCAAGCTTTATTAGAAACCAAAAAGATTCTAGCTTCGCTAAAACACTTTTAAAAAACTAATATAATTTGCACAAAACATTTTAAAAATAATACACAAACTACCAGCGCGGACATATAAGAAGATGTCAATATATTCAAGTGATGTGCAAATTTACAATGATACATCCCCGTCAACAGCACCTTGAAAAAGGACAGCCTTGAATGTTTGCGTGTTGATTGTGTCATAGCAATAATCATAAATCAATGCTAGTGATTTCTTAGCCTCAACCAATTGCATATAAAAATAGTATTCATGTGTCGGAATGCAGTCATAAATTATCTCTTGTTCTTCAGACATGTTTCTATTTGGTACAATAATATATGCTTCATACCCTTCAAGATTCATTAACTTATTTGGACAAACTCCATGATTTTCTAGTCTAGACTTAATTGTTGGGACCAAATTTGACTTTATAGATATGGTATATGATTTAATATCTTTCAAATCTCCTTTTTTACTCACACGATCAATTAAATTCTGTTTTGAAAAGCCTAGTAAATAAGTACGATCACATTTTACGTTACGTTGTGGGAATTTAAAGTTTCGAAACATATAAACATTTTGGCTCATTTTTATCTTGTTTCATTTTATTTTTGTTGACCAAGAACGAGTGTGAAAGGTTCTTGTATTACTATTTCACTTTTCATAATTGGTACGTCTTGTAAAGGCGCATACAAAACAGTCGACTTACCATCATTTATTTGGTACTCTGCAGATTTTAATATACAACCCCCAATACTCATCAAAAAGTCATACTTTGTGCTCGGAAACTCTTTGACAAGATGTTTTACATAATAAATAACATCTCCAGATAACGTTTCAATAGTGTTATTACACATAATCATTTTCATACTACCACTACCCGAGTCACTTTGAACACGAGGTTGAGGTAAAATAGATCGCTCTCTTTCAAAGTCTTTTAATTTCATCATAAAATCTTCTGAATTTTCTGCTATATCTTTAACACCAGGATCCAAATCAGGTGGTACTGGTCTAGCAAATTCACTATCTCTATTACTTTGTAAAACTTCCATCTTTTTTACAATATCAACAGGACCAATTCTAGTAGAAGCAGCTACAGTCTCATTAAAATGCACTTTTCTTTTATCTGTTTGATATTGTAGTTTGTCAAGATAAAACTTACGTAAATATCCTAGTACTTGTAAATTCAGTTCTTTTAATGAATCTGTTGGATTAGCATTAGCTGCAATAATTCGCATTTGTTTCAAAGCCAATGATGATAAAGCATCATCAAAAGGCACTGTAATGTTGAATTTATCTTGCATATACTCTCTAAAAATTCCTATAATATTTTGTAAATTGGCATTATTCAAGAATTTATTCATATTTGATGTCGCGTATATTTTTTGATTCACATTTTATACACAACAATTGTAAAATGAAAATAATTGAAGGCTTTCATCTCCAATATAAATTAAGCTATCCGTGGTGTATGAAGACTGTCAACGACTTCTTTTTAGACAAAGAAAGTGCTGAGAGTTTTATCAAAAATGAATTATCAAAAATGCCAAATGTATTCAAACCATATGGTGTTGACATAGACCATTATGCGCTCATGAATGTTCTATTAGTGGAACATAATGAAAAATACTATAGTTTGGGTGAATCGGTGTCAGTTGAAAAAAAATCGCACATCACTTAGATATAAATTTTTTTTCTTATATGTCATATTTTTTTGAAACCATGTGATGCTTTATTAGTTTTCTAAACTTTTTGTAAGTTTTTAATGAAAGTTGCACCAGGTTTATTAGAGATTGTTTTTGCAATTTTATTAATTTCCTAATAGATTTTGACCATGGTACGAATTATGCAAGCACTTCTTTATTTTTGCCAAGTGTCGAAATATAGACTCATAGTGATCTATAAAAGCCATTTTGACCATGGTACGAATTATGCCAACGGTTCTCTAATTTTGCCAAGTGTCGGAATATAGACTCCTAGTGATCTATAAAAGCCATTTTGACCATGGTACGAATTATGCCAACGGTTCTCCAATTGTGCCAAGTGTCTGAATATAGACTCCTTGTGATGTCCAAAAGCCATTTTGACCATGGTACGAATTATGCCAACGGTTCTCTAATTTTACTCAATGTCGAAACATAGACTCATAGTGATCTATAAAAGCCATTTTGACCATGGTACGAATTATGCCAACGGTTCTCTAATTTTACTCAATGTCGAAATATAGACTCATAGTGATCTATAAAAGCCATTTTGACCATGGTACGAATTATGCCAAGGGTTCTCTAATTTTACTCAATGTCGGAATATAGACTCATAGTGATCTATAAAAGCCATTTTGACCATGGTACGAATTATGCCAACGGTTCTCTAATTTTGCCAAATGTCGGAATATAGACTCCTTGTGATGTCTAAGAGCCATTTTGACCATGGTACGAATTATGCCAACGGTTCTCTAATTATGCCAAGTGTCGGAATATAGACTCCTAGTGATCTATAAAAGCCATTTTGACCATGGTACGAAATATGCCAACGGTTCTCTAATTTTGCCAAGTGTCGGAATATAGACTCCTTGGGATGTCCAAAAGCCATTTTGACCATGGTACGAATTATGCCAACGGTTCTATAATTATGCCAAATGTCGGAATATAGACTCCTTGTGATGTCTAAGAGCCATTTTGACCATGGTACGAATTATGCCAACGGTTCTCTAATTTTGCCAAGTGTCGGAATATAGACTCCCAGTTCTTTAAATAGTGCCCAGCGCAAATCCCATTTAGTTCTTTAAATAGTATCCAACGCGAATCCCATTTTGTTCTTTAAATAGTGCCTAGCGCGAATTCCATTTAGTTCTTTAAACAGTCCCCAACGCACAAGCGCAACAATAAAAAGTCTTTCATTTTAATAATAGTGATATGGAACAACAAGTTTTCTACGATAATGCTATTATTCCACCACCGTCATCAAAACATGCCCTTGAAGAAAAACGTTATATCCGTCTTGTTATTGACAGCAAAGACAGAGATCTTAAAAGATTCCCAAGTCCACAAAATTACGAAGTAGAACTATATGATGATGTTGAAGATGTTGTCATGGCACAACTCTTGACCTCATATATTCCCCTTTCAGGATATGTTATCAATACATATCATAATACCATCTACTTTGTAATTGGAAGTACTCAATATGCCGCAATCTTATCAAGTGGAGATTACGATGCTGCAAGTCTAGCAACAGAGATAGCTTCTAAAATGACCACCGCAGCTGGCAGAACATTTACAACAACATATTCTGCTTCAACTGGTAAAATAACAATTGGTACTAATACTGCATTTAGCCTTCTATTTAGCTCTGATAATAATAACAGTATTTCCAGAATTCTAGGATTCCTACCAAATGCTACATATACTTCATCTTCAAATAGTATTGTCGCTCCTTACAAAGTCAACCTAGATTATTTCAAATATATTGTCATGAACATTCGCAACTTTGATGCCAACGTATCATCTAGTAGCATCCTAAATAAATCTTTTGCTATACTTCCCAACTCAGCCGGCAACATGAATACCAACGACTTTACAGAAATTGCTAAACGTTTTAATCCTCCATTAGCACGAATCAATAAAATTAACATAAGTTTTACAGATCGTGATGGATTTCCTTATGACTTCAATGGCGTTGACCATATCTTTGAGCTGATGTTGATCAGCTACAAACAAAAAAGAAAATATATGAATCTTTTAGTCAACCGTTAGATTCTTCATCTCATTACTCTTGAACACCACCAAAAAGTCCTCAATATTCATCTTCACATAATACAATACTTTTCCAGTGTCATCATCAGTCACAGGCACACTTACATAGCTCAATAGACTCATCGTATGAGTCAATAAGAACTATATTGCTTTATATGGTCGCCGTTGGAGAATATAAATAGTCTCTAATTTTCAATACGTCATCATCTTTGGGCATTTTACCACATATTTCATCAAATGGAATATTTTTCAACATTTGAGTTATGAAAATCTGACTATATACCCCACATTCTGTACCTTTGTATTGTTTCCTTATTTTATTGTGGCTGATCACGAACTTCGCACTTTGTTTTTCTTTAAATACCTCCGAGACCTGTTGAGCTACTAGTTTCATAAAATTTGTCACATACTTTTTTCTATGATTCAAATAATCCGGTGGATCCGCAACCGAATCATAATAGTAAATGCCAAAGTTTTTGTCACGAGGATTCAAAGAACAATACATTGCTACCCAATGAAATCCTCCTCCATTGTGATGATCTAAATTTAAAACCATTCCAAATTTCTTTTTGTTTTTCGACAATATGTTGTTGATATGAAAATCACATAAACTATCCCCAATACAACCACCAGTTTCATATCTTTCAGTAAAATCAATTGGATAAACTCCCATGAACTTAAAAGACTTATAGCGAGTTTCGTATTGTCTCATGACATTCAAAATGTCATATGTATTCAACCATGTCCTCGGATTACCAACCCAAGACTTTGGCTTTCGAGGTCTATAAGCCTTTGTCGTCAATTCATGTTTCACATCTTTATTCTGTAAATTATCAATCCAACATATTTCCGAATTCTTACATTTAGGAGCTAGTTTCTGAGAAATCTTTCGATGAATTACCTTTTTACTCGTCTGAGTCACATTTGATATCGGGACATTTACATTGGGATCTTGTGCCACCTTTATTAACTCTTGTTTTGTCAAACATGTACCATGTCCATACCTTTCAGGTGAGCAATATTTTACGGATTCCATGAGCTTTATTTTATTGCTCAAAAAATGAAAAGAGATATAAAAGTTCTACGCTTATTATAACTTATACCATGAATCCACGAAACAGAAACACATACAACAAGGGGGCTTTCTGTGCCTATATGGGACGCTATGCTGTCTCTAAAGGCATGGAATTTACACATACAAGCATCATCAAACCGTCGGGTTCTTTTTACGTATCTCCAGATAACTTTGAAGATTTCCTTCAAAACTATGAGTTAGCTATGGATCATGGAGAAGACCTTCATATGACTGAGAAACATAGAGAAATATGCCCCATCCTTATTGATATGGACTTTCGTTTCAAGAAAGAAGTAGTCACCCGACAGTACACCATGGAAATGATCAAAGAGTGTATCTCAGTTTATATCCAACAATTCAAAAACTATCTAGAACTCCCTCCTTCTTATCTAATTTATGTACTCGAGAAGTCAACACCAGTAGCTGACAAAAAGTACATGAAAGATGGGATTCATATTATGATTCCAGACATCGTCACTGGACCTATTATTCAACTGTTAGTTCGTCAAAAGATCTTGCCAGCTCTTCAAGAGATTTTGAAGCCTATGGAACTCGAGAACACAATTGAAAATGTCATTGATGAAGCTGTTATCGAGAGGAACAATTGGCAGATGTATGGGAGCAAAAAGCCGAATTGTGAAGCATATAAAGTCACCAAAATATTTGATCAAGACATAATAGAACAACCGGTCCCTTCAGATGATACCAGCTTTGTGAAGATATTATCCATTCGAAATAAGTTTGATGAGACTCCTACAAAAATTGACAAAGCAGATGAAATTAAAACTTTCATAGATAAGAGGAAAAAATCACGAGTTGACATGAGTAAGCCTATGTTCAAACCAAACTACACCAAAAATGTATGTGAGAATATAGATTGGGTCTGTAAGATTGTAGATGTCTTAAATCCAACTAGAGCTGATGGATATGAAAGTTGGATCAGAGTTGGTTGGTGCTTGAGAAATATCGACCACAGGTTGTTGAATAAATGGATTGAATTCAGCCAAAAATCCCAAAAATATACAGAAGGAGAATGTGAGAGGTTTTGGAATATGATGCGAGATGATGGTCTTGGAATTGGCACTCTTTGTATGTGGGCTAAAGAAGATGATCATGATGCTTTCACCAAAATTCTGGAACAAGATCTTAACTCTCTGATCTTGAAGAGTCTCTCTGAGACTCATTTTGATATCGCAAAAGTTGTCCACTTCATGTATAGGTACAATTACGCTTGCATCAATATTCGTAACAACCAATGGTACGAATTCAAAGAACATCGTTGGGTCTCTTGTGATGGTGCTTATACACTAAGACAAAAGATATCCACCGACGTCTTCAAAAAGTATATGACAGTTGGTGGTCAACTTAGCACTCGAGCTTCTATTGAAAATGATGAAGATCGCCAAAAGGAGTATGCAGAAAAAATCAAAAAAATTAATGGCCTTGCGCTCAACTTGAAGAAGAGTCCTTTCAAAGATAATATCATCAAAGAGTGTCGTGAACTCTTTTACCAAGAGAAGTTTGAAGACAAACTAGATAGTAGGTGTCACTTGATTGGATTTCTCAATGGCGTCTATGACCTAGAGACAATGGAGTTCCGCGATGGTCATCCCGAAGATTTTGTCTCTATTACTACTGGAAACAATTACATTCCATATGATCCCCAAGATCCAGCTCAAGAAGGCATTGATCGCTTTGTGAGCAGCATTTTCCCAAAACATCATATCAAAGAATACGTTCTAAAATTCCTTGGAAGTGCTCTTAACGGCTCTGTGAGAGAAGAGAAGTTCCATATTTGGACTGGCGTTGGATGTCATGCTCCAAATACACCCATTATGATGAGCGATGGAAGTATCAAGAATGTTCAAGACATTGTTGTTGGAGATCAATTGATGGGTGATGACTCTCAGCCTCGCAATGTCTTGCAATTGTTCCAAGGTAAGAGTGATATGTTTAAGATAACACCTGATAATGGAGAACCCTTTGTTGTAAATGGAGCACATGTTCTATCTTTGAAGGTCATGAATTCAAAGGTCCTGATGAGAACCTCTACAAACAATTGGGTACTCACCTGGTTGGAGCACAAAAGAAACAGAAACATCGTCATCAAAACAATGGAGTTCACATCATTCAAAGAAGCTTCAATATATGAAAGCAACTTATCAAACTATCTTGACAATGGTGATGTAATTGACATCACAGTCAACCAATATTTGGAACTTTATGACCATATAGTGGATCACCAATTATGCCTCTATAAAGTTCCAGTAGACTTCAAAACACACACAAAGAAAAAAGATGCATGGGCAAAAGGAGTGATTTTGGCCAATGGAGATGATACAACGATTCCCATTGAGTATAAATACAACACTCGTGAGGTCAGGTCAACTTTATTGGCAGGTATTTTGGCTGGTAACTTGACCCCAAAAAAATCAAATTTGATGGCTGATACTATTTGGCTGGCTCAAAGTCTTGGATATTCTATCACCGCTGATAAAATGACCATCAGGAAAATGGATTTAGCCTCTAGTTTCACCGTTGAGAAAGTTGAAGATGGAGACTACTATGGCTTCGAGTTGGATGGAAATCACCGTTACCTGATGGCTGACTTCACAGTGACTCACAATTCAAATGGTAAAAGTGCTTTGATTGACCTCTTTGAACACTCATATGGAGAATATTGCTGCAAGTTCCCAGTTACTCTCTTGACTATGAAAAGAGCAGCATCTAATGCTCCAACTGCTGAATTAGCAAGATCCAAAGGACGTCGATTTGCAGTTCTTCAAGAACCAGGTGAAGATGAAAAGATGAATGTTGGTTTGATGAAAGAGTTGACCGGTGGAGACAAAATTATGGCTCGACAACTCTATAAAGACCCTATTGAGTTTAAACCACAATTCAAGATGGTTTTGACTTGTAATCACCTACCCAATGTTCCAAGTGATGATGGTGGTACTTGGCGTCGTATTCGCGTTGTCGAATTTACAAGCCGCTTTTGTGAGGAGCCAAATCCTGATAATCCCAATGAATATCTGATGGATAAAGATCTTGGTAAGAAGTTTGAAGATTGGAAAGAACACTTCATGTCTTTGTTGATTCGATATTATCAAAAGTATATCACAGAGGGATTGAAGGAACCCGATGAGGTGCTAAAATGCACAAAAGATTATCAAAGGAGCAACGATATCATGATGGACTTTATGGAACAAGAATTAGAGAGGTGTCCAGAAACCGAAGGTGCATGGGTCACTGTTGCAGATGTTTATCAGAGATTTACCAGTTGGATCAAAGACAATATTCCACAAATGAAAAGTGCCATATCCAAAAAGACTCTCAAGACTGCTATTGGCAAAATATACAATATTGGACGAAATCCTTCAAATGAAGAAGCTCTTCGCAATTGTAAGCTACGTATCCAAAGCAGCTATTATGACGATGATGGACTATAAAAATTTGAATATAAAGAGTAATATTTTATTATTGTAATAAAGATGGCGGGACAAATATCAGAAACTGTTTCAAAGAGTTTCAAAACAATTATAGAAATGTTGACTGATCGTGGATATGATATGAGTAGCATTGATAAAAATGCTATGTATGAGACTCTTGATGCTGATTTCAATCGCACAACATTTAATATCATTTTGCCAGAAGGCATTCATGTCATCTATCATATGGGAAATAAGTTCAAATACTCCGAGATCAAAAAGTACATGGAAGAAGCGGATGAAAAAGCTGCACATTTAGTTATTTTAGTGGTTAATGATAACATCACACAATCCAATTCAAAGCAATTGGCACAATCTCACAAGACAGCTAGAGAGATTCACCATGTTAAAACTCTGCAAATCAACATATCAAAACACAGTTTAGTCCCTAAGCATGAGTTGATCAAAGATCAGGACGAAATCAAAAAAATAATGGAAGAGTTTAGTCTCAAAAGTAAAACACAATTACCTATTATTCTGAAATCTGATGCTATGGCTAAGTATTTGGGTCTGAAGTCAGGTGATATTGTTCGTATTTCTAGGTACAGTCCAACATCCGGACTATATTACATATACAGAATATGCATTTGACCATATTTTATATTTTTAATGTTTTTTCTCTTGAAATGATAAAGTGCAAATGTCATCAATTGCGTATGATAATTATTTTCCTAAGTTGTTTGCCAACACGAACAGCACTACTGACCCTTATAAAACAAACTCTATGTTTGTAAATTTTAATACTGGTACAAATACTTTTGAGTCTATTGCACAACCTCAGACTTTTATGAAAAACATCAATAGTATCAGTTTAGTCAGCGAGAAACGTGAAGATGTTGTTCGTATGATTAGCGAAGAGCTAGCTCCAACTTTCAATGATTCTACATTGAACATTGTTGGAAGCACAGGTTATGGTTACAATAACCAATACAATCTGCCAGCAACTTCACCCGACCTTAACACCGGTAACTTTATTCGTTCTATTATTACCCGAGATAGTGGTTCTTTAAATAGTCAACGCATTGTAGATATCATTAATAGTTGGATTTTAAATACGTTTGATAATGTAACAGGAAATGGACCAGACTATTCACTAAATAATAAACCCGACGATTCAACAATGATGGATTACCAAGCTAGGTTTAATAACTATCTAAATATGATCATGCTTGGAATTGGCGGTGTATTCTTTTCTGATGCTGTAAAAGTAGCTCTACCAAAAACTTCGACAAATGCTAATGTCCAACGTGCTCTAGATGAACTCCGTAATCTATATCCCGTCAAAATTAGTGATTTACAAAAATCTCTCAATTCTACTCTTTCATCGGCACTATTAGAAATTTCCACCGAAACGGTCAAATTAGACAAAAATAATGATAATAATAATCTCAAAGATCTTGCCGGTAACAAGTTTACCAGTCAATATTATTACAAAGTTCGTGAAAAAATGCTAGCTTCTTTTGTTCCACCAAAAACCGTATTTCCAACCTTTGCAAATACTGATGTTTTATATTACATCAAACATATTTGCGTTGATCTTTACCTCAAAGTATGTTACCCTTATGTACAATACTCTCTTTTAGTCTCGATGCGAGTAAATTATGATATGATAGGAGATTTTGTCAATTCGCGTTGGGGATATTTCGTCATGGTGATGTATGTATATAATTGGGTAAAATATGTAATGGAACTAACAAACGATCGTCTAAGGTCAGGAGATCAAGTTCTAGTTACAGCTAAAAATGCAGCTACAAGACCTTCTTATAGTGATGTATTCTCGAATATTTTCAACAATATCAATCACTTTTTAGCTGTCGTGAACAACAATTTGACTTTGAAGCTAAAATCTGGTAATACAGAAGAGAGTGATACTAAGTCTATTTTGGTTGAACTACGAAAACTATCCGATACAGTGGTCAACGATTCTTGGGAAATTGCGCGCATGCAGAGTGAGTTATCACAAACTCAAACTTCTCTTAGAAGCGCTAATAACCTTGCTGATAATATTGCTAAAACTTATAACAAAAAAGTGTGGGAGTTTTGGATTTTGTTTATGGTCATAATCATTTTTATCATTGCATCCGCTGTTTTGATTATTTTGGATATGGGAGATTGGGCAATTGCAATAGCTCTTCTAGTTGCTGCATGTGTCATAGTTTATAAATTTATTATGATGCTCATCACTTTCTTCTTCCAGAAATAAATCTGGGCTAATAATAAAAGTCATGTCTGACCTTGGTCCTATTGCTACAAATGAAGACACAATTAATCAATCAAAACGTGATTATATTCATCTAACACATCAGCTAAATAATTATAATGAAATTTACAATTTGAACAAGTATCTTGACAAAGTTCAAAATGTTGAGATGAATACCCTAGATACTATGGGAAATAGAGTCAAATCACAATCTTTGAAGCTTCGACAAGAGTATATGCTAAAAGAGTTCGGGGTAAATGAATATATTATGCGCAATAATCTGATGTATTTTACTTTGATTGTTGTTTGTGTAATTGTTGCTATTTGTTCTCTGATCGCAAAACAAAATATCAAAACTCAGACTGGCATTTTAATCATTGGTGGCTTGTCACTTGTTTGGGCGTTCATCATGTATGCAGTAATCAAAATTAATAGCAATAGACGTAAATATGCATGGAACCAATTTTATTGGATGTCAATGGATAAACGTGGATCCAATGCATAATTTCTTATTTACATATAAATGACAACAACACCAACTGAAACAAAGAATCAAGATATCTATCAGAAGCTTACATCTATTGGTCTTTTGATTTTAGGTGCCGTTATTATCATCATACACATTTTGTTGTATCGCTACAACACAGCTTTCTTCGGTGCTTTTATTTCGTTGTATTTCATAGTTTTCACTGTATTAGTCATCATTTACTTGTATAGAATCAAACAAGAGTCTCGTCCATCAGGATTCGACTTTATGACTTATGCTAGTTTTTTCACAATAGTCGTACAATTTTCTTTGATGAGCCTGAGCCTAATCGCTTTTTTCAAAAAGTAAATTATATGGGCGATATATAATATGGAGTTTTCGAAGACTCTATTTTTAGATATATCACTTGATCCAATTTCAAATATTGAAGAGATCTTGTGTTTTACAAGTTCTACTGTTTCGAATAGTAATAATGATATTCCACAATCTAATAATTTGGTCTTACAAAAAGACTTCAAAGATAATTATAATGAATACACTATTTTAGATTCACACATTGGGTTTTCTGATGCGTTATTTAGAATCAACTCACAAGGCAATCATTTGATAAATGAGTTGAAAAATAAAAAGAATGTGCTTATTCCTGGAGATTCTTTAGCCGAGAAAGCATATTTTATTTTGAAAAGTGTTATCAAAGATAAAACATTTGGAACTAGCAATTTAATGAATGAACTATTATATCTATTGGATGAGTTGATGATAGAACAAGTCAAAGAAATAACTCATTTTTATATAGATGATGACGAGTTTCCAATCACAAAAGTTTATTATGGTCAAAAACAATGGATTGGAGAAGATGATGAGTTTGTGCAAAAATACGAGTTGGTAAAAGCTACTGATGGGAATCTAGAAGAAGGTGAAATTATGCTACTTCTATGTTTCTTGACTAATTACCTAACAATTACCGAGAATATCATACTTTTTCTAGATTCTGAAAAGTGTACTCACATCCATGATCGCTTGGAGATGCTCTTGGTAAAAATAGAGAATAAACTTAGTGGCTTAAAGACGCAATTATATGACATTATCAACAAAAGCCTTTGAAGTCAAAAAATTGAAACCAATATTCAACTATATAAGAACATCTCACAAGAGTACAACCAAGATGGACAACATCATCATCCCAGGTGAATTCAACGCTAAGAAGATCTCATTCCTGACTCCACGTGTCTTGGACAATGGAGGAAAGGTTATCTACATTTCATATGCTGGCAAGCCTCTAATTTTCCAGACACCTGAGATGATTGCGCCATTTGGAATGGGCAAGTGGGCTAATGAGGGTCGTGCCAATGATAAGTATACATTGGATTTGTCCTTCAAGGGCAAGGAGACTCGTGAGCACCTTCAGTACTTCTTTGATGGACTGCAAGAGCTGGACAAGACCCTTGTGAAGGCTGGACTTGACAATAGTCAGGCGTGGTTCAAGAAGAAGTATAGTTCATTGGATGTGGTCGAGGCTCTATACACACCAACGGTCAAGTATGCTAAGGACAAGGCTACTGGTGAGAACACCGACAAGTATCCTCCAACATTTAAGATCAACCTTCCATATCGCGACGGACAGTTTGAGTGTGAGGTGTATGATCGCAATAGGAATATTGTGGATCTGAATGGTATTGAGACAAAGGGAGCTAAGGTATCTGCTATTATTCGCTGCACTGGTATTTGGATTGCTGGTAGTAAGTATGGATGCTCGTTCAAGGTGCTTCAGATGCGTATCAGCCCTCCTTCGACTATCAAGGGTTATGCTTTCAAGGAGATTGATGATAAGGTTGATGATGATATTGACGAGGAGGAGGCTGGTGTGACTCAGAATGTGGATCCTAATGAAATCTTTGAGGGCGCTGCTCCAAATGAGAAAGAGAAGGAAGAGTTGATTGAGTCAAGTGAGGAGGAGTCGGAGGATGAGTTGGAGGCAAAGCCTGAGCCAGTGGTGCCAAAGAAGAAGGTTGTAACTAAGAAATAAACAATATTATACTATATAAACTGGTATGTTGGAAGTTGAAATAGGAGTTGACGACCTACCAGAGTTAATTTTTGTAAAGAATGTAAACAACGCTCTTTTGTCATTGTCTCTTCCACAATTGGAAAATAGTAAGGACTTCTTTTTCTTTTGTTTTGATTTGTTTTGTAAAGGATTGATTTACATGTTTGGTAATGGGCAAAATTCTGTATGTTTACAAGAGTTGAAAGTTGATGACTTTCTAAAAATCAATCAAAAATTAAAATTAGCTGGTATTGATGTTATATTAGAAACATCTCCTCCTGACGTCGATATACTCAAAAATGAGTTATTTGTGAATTTAAAAGAACTAAGAGAATCGGCGGATAATATGCCTTTAGAGAATTATAAATTTATCATGAAGTGTGTTGACTTCACGTATACCATCTATTTCAAATTGTTTCATAACATGGTTGGGGATTGCCATGAGCGTCGTCTCCGATAGCTCTAGATTTCTTATCTCTTTTGTATGTAATAATTTGGGTTTATTTATCAACGTATAGTCTTCGTTGATTAATTCTATAATTATTTTTCTTAGAGTGCCAGGATCAATATAATATGGCACTATATGTAACGACTCGATTATTACTTGTCGTTTCTTTTTATTTATACTAGCTGTAAGAAGCTCTTGGCCATGTAATAAAATTTGAATTTTGGGATATTGAATACAAACAGTCAAACCATCTTTCAGAGTAACAATACAATTTTCATGTAAACTAATTGGCAAACCATTGTTGTAATGCTTCTTTATATAGTATTTTACAGCAGGTACTCTTTTGTATAAAACACATAAAGCTTTGATATCAAGATAGTCTAACATAATGTCAGTGATGACATTCATTTTATAATCAACATGGCAAAAATGACGCCTCAAATAGTCGCGATTTGTGGGTTGATGAGAAGCGGTAAAGATACTGTTGCTGACTATTTGATTGCAAAATATGGCTACTCAAAGATCAAAATAGCTGGACAATTGAAAGAAGCTGTCAAGGCAATGTTTGGATTTACAGATAATCAGCTTGAAAACTCAGAAAAAGACTTGATTGATACACGTTGGAATATAACACCCCGTCAAGCTATGCAATTTTTAGGGACAGATGTCATGCAGTTTCAAGCGGAAAAGTTGTTACCTAACATTGGTAGAACATTTTGGATATCATCAATGGTAATGACTATGAAGTCATTTCCAGATAAAAAATATGTTGTGTCCGACTTGAGATTCATTCACGAATTAGACTATTTAAAGAATGCATATCCTGGAAATGTCTTTGTGATTCGTGTTGACAGACCTCAAAATGAAAGTTTGAGTAATCATAGTTCGGAAGTTGATTTTAAAAATATGATAGTCGATGCTTGTTTGAAAAACGATGGTGATCTAGATCATTTGTACTCGCAAATCAATCAAATTGCACAGTTCGATGGCCTTGCATCAAATTGACATTGTTCAGAGATGCTTTTGATAGTTGGTTTCTTTTCTTTCTTTTTTGAACTACCACTCCATCGTTTGTTTGGATGGTTTTTACTTTCATGTTTTCTTCTTCAAGTCTCTTTGACGAATTCTCTTTTTGAGTGCTGATCATATCATTATCTATTTCTTTTAGATGTTTCATCACATAGTCTATGATATCATTTTGTAATGTCCATCTGAAAAAGTTAAGTTGACCTATAGTGGTTTCTATGCTATTGGAATTGTCGTAATTAAAAGTGATCCTTTGTCTTCGCCGAAAAGGATCAAATAATTGCTTAGAATATGCTTTGAGTTGTGATCTGTAGCTCAAATAAACATTAAAATGAATGATATTATTATGGACTTGTTTTGTGATCACTATATTATTTTTTTTGGAATAGTTCGTCACGAACCAATCTATCAGTCTAAGCGATATGCTACTTGTTCCATCTATGATAGGCAAGATCTTGTTGATATTACTTTTTACACTATAGAATTTAGAAAGGGAAATCATAAGAAGGTCTTTTGAGTCAACAACCTTTTTTACCGGTTGTGATGCCATAAAAATCATACTTAAGGAATCCTTTATATGCTAGGACTTGGATTTAGCAATCTCCGCCGATTTCGAGGGGACGACGCAGAAGGTCACTTGGGGTGTAAGAGCTATTCATAATTGGCCATGAACCTTTAGGGTTTGGTGGTTCGCTGCGGATTTGAAGGTTGGCGTTTTTCATGCTGCCACTGGTGGTGTTGATACCAACATGGAATCCGGCAGTTAGGAAATTGACATTCTTTACATCACCTTGACCTGCGGGATTTACTTGTGCCCATTTGGAACTTGCATCACTTGGAAGGAGATCTTCGGCTGAAATACGATCTTTGGGGAAGCAATCATTTGGTACTTGAGTTACTTGAAAGTCAACAGGTCGATGTACGTCTCCGACCATATCTGGATCGCTTGGAGTCACTTCATTGGTTTGTGGAGGTGGGACAGCAGCGGTTGAGGGTACTGGATAATCAATATATTTTTCAGTAGGTGGTTTTACAGGGGGTTGAGGAGCAGCTTTTTGAGAAGTGGAGTAGTAGCCAATTAGGGCAAACAATACTACAGCGGCAACTAAGATAAGAACAGTTCGTAGAACCATATGTTTGTCAAATGCCATTTATATTTATTCTACATAAAAAATCTTAAAAAGATAGATCAGAGACAAAAATATCAATAGAATCACATATTTTTGGTAGAGTTGACTCATCAGAAGAATTTAAACGCTCTTGGAGGTGGAGAAGTTGATCTAGTCTATCTTGAAGTTCAGATATACGATCTTGTAATTTTGAATGATATGTTTCTTTAATTTCGTCAAAAGGAATATCTATTTCATCTGTGTCGTCTTCTGAAATCTCAGCATCAGAGTCAGGAGTCGAACAATCAATATGCCATTCCATGACAAACTTTTGCTTGAAAATGCGGATGTTTTCAAGAGTTAGAGATACATTAGTACGTTGTTTTGGAGGAGCTACAACATTAAGAGGTTCATCCGATAATTTGAGACGAATGAGATCTCCGTGTTTGTTGCTATAAACAATAGGATAACAAAAGTATTCTTCAATCAGATCATCCGACATTGAGGTATTAAACCATTTTGTGCAATTCTCTTTGACGATTTCAATGATGCGTTCTGATAGACTTGCAAGAGAGTCATAAGTGGACTTTGATGCTTTAATATGTACTACATTATCGGCGTTTGAAATGACATGGGCATTTTTAATTTTGATTTCTAAAGGTTCTGTGGGACGACATACATAGGTTGAATTAATTGATTTTTTTGGCTTGGAAAGAGTGAGTTTTTCAATGTCCATGTTTGATTTTCGTGTCCAAATAAAATCCAATAGATAAAACGCAAGCAATGCCTGTTCAAAACATAGAGTCGATAGTGAGAGCTATCACTAATAAGTTGTTGGATTTAGTGATAGTAGAAATACAAAAGACAGAAATACAACATAATATCAAGGCAAAAATCATCGATCCTTTATTAGTGATGATCTTCAAACAGTTGTATCCGTATATATATGGAGTGTTAGCATTGGTATTTTTGATATTTGTAAGTTTGGTGGTGCTTGTGGTTTTTTTTGTGATGTACATGAAAAAATAACTTAAGTTTATTTAAATATACAATGTCATTGAACTATGTTGGTAATTGGTCGAGCTCAACTACATATTCGAGAGGACAAGTTGTAGTTTATTCAGGTATATATTTTGCATGCATAGGAACTACTATATCAGCTGGAGTGGCCCCATCCGGTATGTCTACATTTAAGAACTCGGGGTGGATACTGTTTATCAATAATACTGTAATTGGTTCAAATATTACCTATTATTACTCAAATGGAATAAAAGTAGCTGATGACCCTTGGGGCAGTCCAAATAAAACATTCTATGTATCATCTACTTTATTTAAGTTATATGATTATTTGTTAGATATCAATGAGCGCTTCTATCAATTCGATACAACTGGATTAGCATATTTTGGAACGTATGCTGGTTTGACAACGTATCAATCAACAATGAGGTATGTACCAGGAAGTATCATAACATACAATAATTACAAGTATTATCAAGCTAGTGATAGTGATATTATCAACGTTGCGCCTTCTAGAAAAACACTTGGTTCAGTTACAAACGGTTGGGTTTTATACATTGAATATGCATACATTAGTGGCAGTCCAGATAGAATAGAATACACAACTAATGGAAATGTCATGTTAATGTTCACATATACTGGATCGGGAAGTACATGGAATTACGGTCAGAATAACTTTTTGACAAATGAGATATTTTCGTATAATGACTCATCTAAAAAGTTAGTTTGGACAGGAACAGGACAGTGGAATGGATTACAGCAAAATTTATTTGTAGCATATACTGGCACTTACACCGATTCTGCCAATTGGTCTTCTTCAACATCATATACAACCGGACAAACAACTCCTTACACAACTGACGGAATTACTTATTATGCTGGTAGTCCGGCACCTAGTGTAGGAACTGCACCAGCACGTAATACCATCAATACAAGTGGATGGATTCGTGTTTATGCATCCGGAACTGGTCAAGATTACCTTCAAAATGAGTTTACTTATCACACCGCGACTACAACTCTTTATAGGGCATTTGATGCAATAAATTTAGGAGCAACTCCAACTACAATTAAAACAACTTTGACAGGATGGATCCCCGTAGATTCTAGTTCAACAAGTGTTGGTCAATATTCGTGGAGAACATCCGGATCAAACTGGCAAAACTATACTTCAGGTGGCTGGGTGAATGCTTGGTTAACTGGTCAAAATTATGCAGCTAATACCCAACTCGCATATTTAGGATATCAATATATTACTCGTGGTGCACAAAACAATACATCTGCACCATCATCTGTTACATCTAGTTTAACAAGCTGGATTCCTTTTTGGCAATCAACTTCTTACTCTACTGGGAATCTCGTCTATCAAAGTAGTGTATATTATATTGCAGCAAGTGCTACTACTAGTGGTAATTCACCATCTTCTCCAAATACAACTGGTACTTTGTGGATTCCAATTTGGACAAGCGGATCTTACAATTCAAATAGTTTTGTTAGCGACGGTACTGATACATATGTTGCTGCATCTGCAGTTACTGCTGCAAATACTTTAGGGGTTAACACAACAGGAAAATCAAATTGGGTACCTTTATGGAAGTCTGGCAATTCATATTCCCAAGGACAATACACCTACAATAGTGGTGCTTATTACTTTGCTTTTAATAGCAATGTAACATTGAGCACTACCACTCCTGTAATTGCTAATACCACCGGAAATGGTTGGGTTACGCTCGATTCTTCTTCAACTACCATTGGACATTATTCTTACAAAACAAGCACAAGTAAGCTCCAAGCATATGTCAACCAAGATGGAGTGAATACCTGGGTAGATGCATGGTTGACTAGTGCATCATACACTAGTAATACGACTCTAGCACATCTTACAAAAGCATATGTCACTCGTGGTGCACAAAATGCTGGCGTTACTCCTCAAACCAATACTTCCAATCTAAATGATTGGATTCCTTATTGGATTTCTGGAACTTACTCACAAAATCATCTTGTATACAGAAATGGTGTATATTATGTCAACAACGATGCCTCTACAACATCAACACCAGCAAGTCCAAACACTACTGGAACTGCATGGGTACCTCTTTGGTCCAATGTAAACTACAGCTCAAATAATTTTATTGTATCAAATGGCGTAACTTATGTTGCAGCGACTAGTGTTACATCAAATGACACTCCTGCAACAAACACATTCGGTAAGACTGGATGGGTACCTATGTGGAAATCAGGTAACTCATATGCTCAAGGACATTATGTTTATTACAATAGTAATTATTATTACGCATCAGACAACTCTAATTTGAGCACTGCCACTCCAGCAGTATCAAATACAAGTGGATGGATTATTGTAGGTATTCCACAAGCTCCCACTGTTGGTAATATTGCACTGGTTGGAAGCAATGTTCAAAGTTTCGTTCCTGTTGGTTCGAATAACACCTGGGTAAATGCTTGGGCTGCTTCAAATGCCAATTTTAACCCTGGTACAATAGTATCATCAGGTGGACGTGCATATGCAGCTCTAAAATCACAAGCTTCCAATGTTCAACCAACTTTAGTCAAAAACAACATCAATGCATGGATTCCAGTTTGGTCCAGTAATGATGTAAATTATGATGCTCTCAATTATACCCATCACAATGGCCGATTCTTTGTTGCATCTACTCCATTATCAAGTTATGCACAACCAAATGTCAGTAACTCCAATCTCACTGGTTGGGTTACTCTTTGGGATAGTAATATGGGCTTCAATAGTAACACTTTTGTTTTTGGAGACAAATCTCTTGCATTCTATCAAGCAAAGTCAAATGTACCACTAAATAACAATGTTTCCCCTGATGATGATAAACAAGAACAATATTGGAAAATGTCTTCTATTCCTCTTGCAGGATCTCTGTCATTGACTCGCCTACGTGGTCTAATGTTGTCAAGACTGAATAATTAAAAAAATTGATATACTTCAGACTTAAAGATAATTTATAATTGATTCAATATGGATCCTCAATATATTGAAAAGATACGTCAGTGGGTATTATTTGACAATGAAATTATTCGTAACAAAGAAACTATCAATGAAGTGGTCGAAAAGAAGAAATCAATTGAGGATGAAATTTTAACTTACGTCAGCAAGAATAAAAATCTTGAATCAATTACAGTCAATATATCTGATGGTTATATCAAGTTTTCTACTACAAAAACGAAATCAACTATCACGTTGAAATCTCTTGCTACAATACTAAATAAATATAGTGATGATGTAGCACAACTGGATGTGCCTGAGATTATATCTTTCATCAATGATAATCTAGAAGTAAAAAGCAAAACGAGTATTAGAAGAGAAATCAAACAGACTTAGTGTATTTATTTGAACTCGTTTCATATATTTTCTTTTTCATCATGTCATGAAGTTTTGTCATATTGACACTCATGACATATTCTTTCGTATCCATGTGATACAAATACTCCTCAAATTTCCCAATTATAGTCTCTATTTCTTTTGAATATAAAGATGACCATGCATCAAACCCCATTACACATCGATTAGGAGCTAACCGAGGTAATCGGGTTATATTGTACATTTCTTCATATGGAAGAGTTGATTTTGGACTCAAAGTGTAAGCACCTCCTTTTTTTATCGATAACATTGTATATAAGGCTTTTCGTTTTCACTCTTATATATGGATTATAAAAAAGCTGTGAATGTGCCGAATAAAGAAGTTGTTGACAACGGGACTATAGATAGCACTCGTTGGGAAGATATAGAAAGAGCCGTCAATGAATTAACTCAATGTTCAACAAAAATCAAAGTAACAAAAGGTCTTCAAGATACGTATTGTTATGTTATGGAAGATAATGAAACCAACTTAGAAGAGCTTGTCAACTCTCTTCAAAATAGATATTATTTCAAAGGGATGCTAGAAGATATCACAGTAGAAGATGTACATAATATATTTTGTGAATGTTGTACTTTTACAAAATGCGAAGATGAAGATGGATCATACTTTTCTGATGATGAACCAATTTTAGGAGATTGAAGAAAAATCTTCTATATAGATATAAAATGCCCGGAAAAACCTCAACCAAGCCCAAACCAGCCAGCAAGAAGCCAACCAGCAAGAAACCAGCTTCCAAAAAAGGTGGCAGCGACATTGTCCAAAATGTTAGCGGTCTAGCTGTTCCTTTTGCATTCCTCCTAGCTAAACAAGGTCTTGAAGCCATGAAGAAGAAGACTCCCGCTTCTCCCAAGAAGGCTGCCAAGAAGCCATCTCCAGCACGCAAAGGTTCCATGGCGGGTGGATCTTGCTCATCTTGTTCAACCACTACCACTCCACAAACTATGTCTGGTGGTGCCAAAGCGCGTTCCGCTGAACTTAGTGCTAAACTAGAAAAACTACGATCTAACATTGATAACTTCCTCTCCAAATATTAGACGTCTTCATATTGAGCTCCATTCTTTTTGTTATTGATCATGTAATGCGCATCATCAAATGTCTTTTCGTGATCATTAGAATCACTCCTAGCAACATACCAAGCTCGTTCATAAGCGAATGATCTTGGCTCCATGTCGTGTGATTTTGTTTTTACCAATACCAACTTTTTTCCACTATGAGCAATCGCCTTTACATTGATCATTTTTTTCTCCGATGAGTTTAATATAGCAGCTAAGGATGCCTTTAAATATAAATGTGCCCAATAAAGAGTATATTCCACTATGTGAAGATATTGCGCGTATGCTAGCAATTCAAGTTACTATTCAATTTTTGTACTTTATTAACAATGATGATATCCCTTTTTTCACTTCTGACTTCTTCTTGATGATGATCTATGTTGTATTAGGCGTCTGTGTTTATTGGCTAATAATTAAAAAACTTGTCATCTTTAGATGATAATGATCAAAAAAGTTTTAGAAAAGCTCCAAAAAGACAGAAAAGAACTAGAAGAGAAATTAGAGAATATATCGTATGTTGACGTACCCGCACAAGTTTCCAATAATATCACGACCCCTATCACTGACAATGTAAAACTGTCCAAAAATGTTTTCACCGATGTAGAAATGTTTATGAACTTCCAAGGTAGCTCTGATAATACCATATATTCCAAATTGGCATCATTTTTTCATACCAAAGGAACTCATCTTGTTTTGAAACATGTATTAGAAAATCCAATAACTCACATAGAAACACTAGTCGCAAGACAAAATCTCATCAATGACGTTTTAAAACAAAATACATCATTTGACTCAGAGTTATCCACAATTCAAAAATATGAACAAGATATCTTTTGGCTCTTTGAAGAAACAGATGAAAACCTTCAAAGTATGTATGACACTGTTTATTTTAGATTTTGGTTTACTAAAAAACTAAATAAAATTCCATCTGCTGTAACTTCTCTCAATTTATACAAACTCTTTCTCTCCCCCGCAATTGGTATCTTATCACCCATCATATATTTCATTATTCCATTTTTGGCCATCAGATACAAATTAGGTATTCATATTGACTTTTTGAGTTATGTTAAATTCTTGTTCAATTCTATGATCAATGGTGATATTATGTCTACTTTATTAGGCTTCAATACATCCATGAGTACCAAAGTATTCCGCTGGGCAAGTTTTGCCTTATCTCTGCTTTTTTATTTCCAAGGGATGATCAATAGTGTCGAAGTGTCTCGTATGATTCACAAAATCTCAAAGTTTCTCACCCAAAAAACCAATAATATTATTTTAGGACTCACTGCAGCTTCTAAAATTGTCTCAGCTATTTGGTCAGATGATATGACTCAACATATTTGTTCTCTTAAAATGTTTGATATTTCAGCTGAACAAGAGTTATTGAACAAAATGCCGGCAGCTAAAAGTTATTCAGTCTTTGGCAATTTTGGGTCTAGATTGACATTTTTGAAAAACATAGACAAACAAGCTGTTACTTCTTTGATGAGTCGTTTTTACCTATCTAATTTTTGTATTGGTTGTGTGAACTTACTAAAAAACCATAAGAGTGTAAGTCTTTGTGAATACGTAGCATCAGATGTACCAAAGGTAATAAGTAACAATATATGGCATTTTTGTTTGGATGAACAAAAAGTAGTCAAAAATGATCTAAATATTGAAGGCAAGAATGTTGTCTTGACCGGTCCAAATGCTGGAGGTAAATCGACATTTATAAAAGCATTGATAAGTAATATTCTTTTGGGTCAAACTATAGGAATTTGTTTTGCAGATAGTTGCAAACTATCACCTTTTGAAACAATTCATACACAAATTAATGTTCCTGATGTGAAAGGTAAAGAATCTTTGTTTGAAGCTGAAATGTATCGTTGTAAAGAAACGCTAGGGTTATGCAAATCTCCAGGAACTAAACTAATTGTAATGGATGAAATATTTAGTAGCACTAATCCAGTAGAAGGAATCTCTGGAGCTTATGCAGTGGCTAAGAAAATATCACAAGATCAAGGAGCTATGTTACTATTCACCACTCACTTTGTTTATTTGACTAAATTAGCCAAGAAAGTACCTGATCGTTTTATAAATTATAAAATGAATGTTACTCGAAATGAAAATGGAGATATTGAATTCCCTTACAAATTAGAATCCGGTATTTCTAAACAATTCGTTGCTTTAGAACTACTTAAGAAAAATGGATATGATGCTGACGTCATTGAAGAAGCATTAAATATGAAAGAGTATTTGACATCTTAGTGGTGCGGCTGTTTGGAATATTTTCAAATGTTCCTCAACATAAGAATAATGTTCAAACTGAGCAAAGGCACGCATTTTACTATTATTGGTACTTTTGCAGTAGTATTTATTGTAATTTATCTATATTATACAATCACAGATGTACGGCGACTTCAACTGGAAGTATCAATGCTATCAAAGAAAGTTGCAAGTCTACAAGCACCACCAGCAGAACCTGTTGTTGTTTCAGAGCCTGCTCGGTCCGAACCTCCAGTGATATTTCTCAATCACCCAGGAAATGTATGTGTCGACGATGTTTGCAAAATGGTTGTTGATAACAATGCCGATGGTGATGCCTCTAGTGTAGAAACAGTTGAAATCAAAAAGATTCTAAGTATGTGCGATGGTGAGGGTGAGGGTGAAGAACAAGGTACTGAGACTGGTGATGTCCCAGTAGAAGAACAAGAGTTTGTTGAGGTTGTAACTCCTGTTGTGGCACCTGAAAAGCCAAAGGTCACTCGTGGCCGAAAACCTACAAAGTAATTTCACGGATTGTATTGTTTTGCAAGTAGAGAGTATTCTTTTCTTTTTTCATCGCTTAGTGCTTTCCAAGCGGTAGCCACTTGTTTGATGTCTTTGCCAGGAAAATCTTTCATAAATAAATGCATGCCATTATACCTTGGACGAGTTACCTCTGATACATTGGTAGTAGTTTGAGGAGTATTTTCTTCCGGAGATTCTGTAGGAGCTTCAGGAGTTTGTTTCTTAGACTTTTTGAATTTACTTACTTTTGTCCAATTTGCTGGAAATCCCATCATCCATTCAATATAATTGACATTTGGAAGCACTTGAGTATGAAGTTTTTCAGATAAAGTGATATTCAAATCATTCAGATAATTTTGTGACTCTACGCAATTTACTAAAATAGCTGGAAGATCTCTCATACTTCTGTCTGTCAAACTAGATGGATGTGTAATACCACGTCTTGGTGTAGGATAACTATTCAATTTTAAGGTTTTGTCATCATGAGTCACATTAATAGAAAGATTATGTTGTTTCACGGGTGTTTCTAATTTTGGTAATGAAATATAATGTTTATCTACAATTAGTCCATAATCAGCAAAAGGATAATTCAAAGTTTCATAAGACTTTGAGTAAGATTGAAGTCCTTGGTAAATTGCTTGCCAATTCAAAGATGTATTTGCAAGAGATAAGAAAGCATTTCTGACAACTGTAGGAACGACACTATTTCCCAATGTTTGACAACGCTGTATCCAAAGTTCATCGAAGCTATCATCTTGTTGCACTGATGGTCTTAAAGTAACACGTGGACATGGTTCTATGTCCCAATTGTGAGAGAAATTGTCGGTATTCTCTAAAACTGATTTTAATAGAGAGTGATCTTTGGTCCTTGAGGCAAAACAAAACCATCTATTTCTTACATGTGGTGCACCTTGTGATGAAGCTGACAAGGTCATCCATTGCATGTCAAATTCTCGGGATACCAAACCATCTATCACATCTTTCATTCCACAATTAGTAATATTGGCCACATTCTCTAAAAACACATAATGAATACTTGGACATTGATCAACCACTCTCAATATTTCAAAGAACAAAGAAGACCTCTCACTAGAAACAATGCCTTTTTGAAGTCCCATAGAACTAATATCTTGACATGGAAATCCACCACATATAATAGATGGTTTATAGTAGTCAGGTAAACATAAAGTTTGAATGTCTGCATGAATAGGAGCTTTTTCAATAAGTCCTTCTGTCATTCGTTCAGCTAGAACATATTGACAATATGGCTCAATTTCGCAATATAAAGTCGTTTTTACATATGGTTTTAATGCCAAAGCTATTCCACCAATTCCACTAAAAACATCAATGCATTCCATAATAAATACATTATTTTGTGAATTATAGAATCTGACCGCATAATGGAAAATAATCTCTCATATAGAAAATAAATGAGTGCTTGTCAACAATGTCAACGTCCGTCTTCGGATAACAAGTTTTTCAATTGCCCGCCTCGCATGGCCGATGGACGCCATTTTACTGATTATCGTCCTCGTTGCTATTCACAATACATGGTTGGAGACAAACCCATGAGCAGCTTTGAGCAACGCATTTATCTGACGGAAAATGCAGCGGATATCATGATGAAAAATGCAGCTGCAGCTTACGTAGCAAATCGTTGTGGACCATGTGAAGAACCATTTGATCAAGGAACTATGCTCCCAGAAAAAGTTAAACAAGTTTGTGATTCACGAACTTGTACATATGCAATGAATGATCCTTATGGTCTTGGTCTTGGACGTCAATATATCATGAGTGATGAAGAACAACAATTCAAAGCTAAGTTTCTAGCTGAGAAAGAAAAAGAACAATCTTACTTCAAATCAGAAGCCGTTGGATCATGGGATAAAGATCCTATGTATTATCCCGTCACAGGTGGATCAACTACTACAGCTTATGATCGTTTTGCCGTGCCATCTGGTGCAATTCCATTATCTGGTGGCCGCTAATTCTAAGGCTGAGATTCGATGTTCTAATTCTTTGATAGCTTCAACAAAAAGACCAGCTAAATTACCATATGCAATACCAAGATGTTGTCGATTATAAACTGCTTCTGGCAAGACGACATCAACATCTTGTGCTATTAGACCAGTGTTTCTTTTGGCAGAAAAAATGCCTGTCTCAGGATCTCTCATATCAAAAGTATATCCTGTTAACAACTTTATTTTTTCAACAGGATTTGGAATTATCTCCAAATTCTCTTTAAAACGACCATCAGAAAGAACAACTATATCTTGTGAAGCAAAAATATCACCTATCACATGAAGTTGGTAATTTGGATTAGATGTTCCCAAACCAACATTACTTCCCACAATGTATATATTGCTACCATCACTAGTAAATTGACTGCCTTGATATGGAATTCCATTTTGTAAGAGACTTCCATTAAAACTAATGTTTCCTGGAATTGTCAAATTACTATTGTAATATATGCTTCCTAGTGTATTTGATGTACTAATCGGGGAATATAAAGATGATAATGGTGTATTTGACAATAAAATATTGGATGCATTTATAGTGCCCGTTGCACTTGAATAAAAGTTATTGATTGTGTTTGAAATGCTGATTGGTGCATACAATGATGATAGTGGGTTATTTGATAAGAGAATATTGCCAGCATTAATTGTTCCAACAACATCAAGAGGATATTGTGGATTTGATTTTAAAACTCCCAGATTTGATGTTACAAAATAACTATTTACGCCAGATTTTAGAGGAATATCATTGACAATTATAGAAGCTGTTTCATTTTCAGAAGCTTCCAACTTGATACCTGATAATGATAATGGAGAGTTAACAAAAAATGTACCATCAACCCGTGTATTTCCTAAGAATGTGATATTGGTATTGCAACCTCCTACTTTGACATTAGAGTGTGTAAATGCCATTACTGCGTTACTATTTCCAACTGTTCCAAAATGTACACCTGAATTTGAATTATTTAAGGCAAAGAGAAGATCACCAGTTTTCACATTATCAAATATCAGGTTATTAATACCCGCTACAAGAACATCAACAGACATATTTTACACTATGAAAATGTTTTATTTACAGAATATTTGACAGAGTAGTCAAGATTCCATCAACATCTGATCTTAATTGTTGTAATGATTTTAGCATTATTGGAATGAGTTTTGAATAATCCACACATTGCGGCAAGATTTGTCCATTGCTGAGAGCATCTTTAACTCCAGCAACAGCATATGGAACAACATCAGCAAGTTCATGAGCTATTAATCCAATAACACGATTACTTGTGTTACAATGGCTAAACTCTACAACATTAAAATTGCTCAAGTCTGGTAAAACTGTATATGTTGTCGCAATGTTACTCAAAAGACGATAATCACTTATTGTTGTATAAGATGTCATATTTCCACTTGTTGATATGCCACCTACAATATTTCCTGTTTTCAAAAATGAAATACAATCGGTAGAATTTATATTTAATTTTCCATTTTGTATATTAGCATCTCCCACAATATCTAGTGGATATTGAGGATTGCTATTGTTAATTCCAAGTTTGGAATAACTTGATGTTTTGTTTTTGAGAACTAGTTCTGATATAGAAATATTTTCATAACCTAATTCTTGTTCTTCTATCACTATGCGGTAATATTGATACGAGTTTTTATTTGAAATGTCTATTACTAATCCTAGTAAATGTGATGAGTTACTTTGACGATCTAATATTGTCCAAGTTATTTCATCTTGTGATCCTAAAATGTGCCAATGTGTAATTTTTCCATAAATTGACTTTACTTCATAAGAATTGATTATTGTTGATGTTGGGAGTTTAATTTGTAACCATTCACCTGACAAATTTGATCCACTCGCTACAGTGATATTTGATCCGACATATTGCCCAAGTATTGAATAATTTTTATCACTTTGCCAAGATGAGTTGGCATTTTTATCAAAAGCTTGATATGGATAACCACTATAAATATTTAATCGTGAACTTGATGTTACTATATAATCTCCATTATCTTGTGTTAGAGCAGTAGGAGGGTAATCATAAACAAATTCATCTAATAAAGTATTTGTTTTGATAATTTGATTTTGGCGTAAGATGTTACCACTGAAATTTATGTTGCCTACTACGTTCAAATGTTTTGTTGTTAGCTCTCCATTTGATGTATTGAATTTAAAAGAAGATGATAATATTGTATTTTTGCTAGTTGGAAAAAGGCATGGAGAACAACATATATTATCATATCCTGAAACTAGAAAGTATGCATGATATTTTGACCACGTGATAAAATCCCAAGATGAAGAACTATTAGTTGTGTTGACAAAGTCTTTTTCTAGCCAAGTTATGCCATCATAACTATAGACTAATCTTTTAGTGGTTCCACTCGTTTTTGATGAAATGGCCACAAATACTTCTTGTGCCCAACATATACTTGCAAAATTCATATTGGCATTGTTGTATATTATTGTCCAAGTTGTAGTATCTGAACTTGTCATAATTTGACCTGCATAAGACACCGCTGCAAATAGACCCAGTTTTGACGACCATGCAATAGAAAACCAGTTTGATCCAACGGATCCCAACCCAGTGTTTGGAGTACTTTTTAAAGTCCAATTTATGCCATCATAACTAATCATAACGGCATTTACAATATTATCAGCCACAGCTATGAATAATCCTCTTTCAGCACACCACAATACATACGACCAACGCAAGCTATCATCTGCAGCTGGTCTGCTTGTCCAATTGATACCGTCACTACTTGTCATAACTTTATTTGTGCCTGTGCTAGCAACTGCTACAAGAAGATTTAATGTATCAGACCATGCGACACATTCCCAGTTATTCAGTGGAGAAGTTCTCAATACCCATGTCACTCCATCTGAGCTAGTCATTGATCGATATGTTGCATTTGTATTACTTATTGCAATGAACATGTTCAATTTGGATACCCATATTACGTGTTTCCATGAATAATCATAATCGGTATATGGGTAATTTACTAATTTCCATGATATTCCATCTGAGCTAGATAATACATTAGTTTTCAAACCATCTTTGGATACTGCAATCCAAATGTTATTTTCAGGCGAATAATCCAATGAAATCCATTTTTGACCATATTCTGTTTTAAAAGAATTCCAGTTAGATGCACCTTGTGTAAATAATAAATTTATATCATAAGTGGTGACTGTACTTTGCCCTAATTTTGTGATGTCAATATTATTTATCAAGGAGTTACTAAAAAGTATACCACCAGCTTTCATTGATCCAACAACTTCAAGAGAATATTGTGGATTAGATGTGTTGATTCCAAGATTAGAATCCAAATAATAAGCTCCTGAAGTTGATACTTTTATTGTTTTGTCTGCTGTAATTACTGATGTTGTCTCTACAAGAGATTGCACCGGTGACAATGAAATTCCTTTAAGTACTAATGGGGCACTTATAATTAGATTACCATCTAGTCTAGTATCCCCTTCAACATGTAATGTATTCAAAGGAGTACTAGTACCAATGCCTAAATTGGATCCTAAAAGAAAAACATTTGACCCAACATTGCTGAATTGGCTTCCAACATATGGAAGTCCATTTTTTCTAAATGTTCCAGTAAGATTAATGTCACCAGCAACATCCAAAGCATATTGTGGATTTGAAGTTCTTATTCCTAAATTGGATCCTAAAAGAAAAACATTGGACCCAACATTACTAAATTGGCTTCCGATATAGGGAATACCATTTTTGCGCAATATTCCATCAAAATTAATATCACCGGCAACATCAAGAGGATATTGAGGATTTGATCTTCTTATTCCTAGGTTAGAATTGAGAAGATAGACATTACTGGACACATTACTAAATTGGCTTCCGATATATGGAATACCATTTTGCCTTAAAATTCCTGTAAAATTGATATCTCCAGCGACATCAAGGGGATATAGAGGAGTTGAGGTCAAAATCCCGAAATTTGAGGGAAGCATGTAACCATCTGTTGCACCTTTTACAGGAGATTCACTAGTCAAAACAGAATTACAAAGAGATGTGCTAGGTAACAATGTTATACCTCTAAGTTGTAAAGATGAATTAATGAATAAGTTACCATCAAGACGAGTATCACCACTTACATGCAACGTGCTGGCTGGATTTGTTGTATTGATACCCACATTTGATTGTGTTATAAATACTTTCTTTCCAATATTGGTCCATTGACTTGCAATAACAACTCCATTTGACCCTGTGACCGTTGCAGTTAATGGTGAACCATTAACAAGAATACTATTAGCATTAATAGTTCCTGCAACATCAAGATCATATTGAGGATTGGATAATCCAATACCAACATTTGATAGCAATAAATACACGGCATTGCCATCAGAAGTCCATTGAGTGTTACTAGTAGCACCATTTTGTATGGTTTGACCTAATACTTGAAGAGAGTTGGTCACAACAAGATTTGAAACAGCTAAGGCATTACTTGAAAATATAAATGCAGCGCTAATACCAGGAGGACCTACATGTATGCGAGAACTTGGATTTGTTGTTCTCATTATAATGTCATTTTGTACCGTCCCATTCCAGTAGTAATTGTTACTTTTTGCTACTTCTATTCGGAAGGACATGATATTTATTTATTATCACATATATAAGATGTTGTCTTGCAATTCCACAAAGATTATGCAGTATCGCTACATCAATAATAAAACACCAATTCATTTATTGATGATGCCAGCTGCTAGCAGTCGTAATATCAAATATTATACAGAACTGGTATCATCAAATGTCGTTCTGAAAGGGTATGTTGATCAAAATACTGCTAAGATCATCAGAGCAGACAAAGGATCAAACATTCAAACATTAAGTGTAGATGATGCCAAAAAAGTAGCCGAAAGTTTGAACATATCATTGATTGTCAGTTTGAGAATGTTTTCTCAAGATGGACAAGACATTGAAGAAGTGTATTTTTGGAAGCATAAATAATATGTGTTAGGAATGTAAAATACTCATGAAAGTGAGAATATTATTGTTTTTCATCATTTTACTAGTCTTGATAGGTGTTGGATACATAGTTTTTTCAAAATTTGTTGTATCAGAAACGTTTGCCGAAATATCATTTTTACCACCTGGAATAAGTGCACCCAATAATAGTTGTTATGAATACATTAAAGAAAACCAAATAAGTCTAGGAGATAATGATTGGGATAGGCTAAAAAGAGGTAAAATATTGAATATGCTAGTTCCTGGCAAAGATGCGATGTTACAAACAAAGGCATCTGGACAAGTTATGGATGGAACTTGTATTGTTCCAAAAGAAATTCATAATATTTTAGGGGTTGATTCATCTTGTACGGGATTAGAAAGGAATTCAGAATCCTGTTATATTCCAATTGCTGATAAAAACAAATTATTTGAATTTGTTGATAAAGCATATGAAGTTTATGATAAAGACTTATTGACTGTGATTAAAGGATTAGAACAAGAGATAGCAGACTATAAATTTAAAAACTCTCAACTCATAGACGAGCATCCAATTCTTTTGTCTGAATATGGAAAATATGATGATTTAGTGGCAAAACTAAAAGCTGATAATAAGATCACTTCACAATATTGTGATGGATTGAAAAATTGTATAGCAGGCACCAAAGATGCAATACAAAAAAATAGAGATTTGCATGATTATTTAGCAGAATCGATAGCATATTATGAATTTAAATCAAGACAATTAGACAACATGATCGCATTTTATGAACCATATGCAAATGTATCTATTCCTCCACATCGTAAAAAGAAAAAGCCAAAGAAGGGCATCAAAATTACGGTTAAGGATATCAAGAGATACTTCATTGGGAAACGTCCTAGTTATAATTTTCCGAAAGCGGTTCCACCTGTTCCACCAAAACCGATTACATGTCGCACTGCTTATACTAATTGGAGTGATGCTGGTGGTAAATGGGCTTCTGATTTTCTAGATCGTCATCAAGTTCAATGTGGTGATTATGAAGTGTTGAATTCAGTACAACTTGAAACTAATAACAAAAAAAGACAACAAAGGTACAAATACCAATGTTGTAATGTACCACCTAACACTCGTACTAAAGAAACATCACGAGTTACAGATTGGAATGAACCAGATAAATGGAATACTTATTTCTTAGACAGGCATAACTTGGATTGTGGAATGGATTTCTTGAAAGGGTTTCAATTAGAAGTATCTCGTAAACCTGAGAAAATTCATTATAAATATGCATGTAATGCTTTATTGTCAACAAAGAGTTCATGTAGAGATGTGCAAACTCCATGGAATACAGAGTCTCGTGAAACAAGATATTTAGATAGACATCATGTGAAGTGTGATCCAGGAGAAGGATTATCAAGAATGCAGTTACAACGTGATTATAAAGGGAACTTCAGATACGAATATAAATGTTGTGTACCAAAGGTATTACCAGAAGTAGTTCGCGATACTACTATCAAAGATTTTTCATGTCCGCTACTAAAATAAAATAATATATCAAATGAGTTGCATTTCAACATATAATTCTTTATATGGTGATGGTGCAGCACAAGAGGACAATTTGAAAATATTGGGATCAATTGTTGATGATGGTTCGGGTGAAGCTTGTGTGATTCCAAAGATGAACATGCAACTTTTTGAAGATACAGTTCCGGGAATCAGAGACACTTTTTCATTTGATACATGTAAAGTCGGTCAATATCAATTAGACAAGTTAGAAACTGGTTGTCGTATCAATTTGAAGGATATGGGGCGTGATGAAGCAAAGGTTATGATGACTAGTATTCAAGCAGCATATGAAAAGAATGTGATGGACAAGATTAGGAAGCTTACTGCAGAAAGAGATCGTATTAAAAAGGAATATGAAACCAATCTAGCTGCGGTAAAGAAAAAGACAAATGATGTGAATGATACACTTGGATCTTATTTTACCGAGTTAAATACTAGCAATACGTTGGCAGCTCAAAAAGTAACATTAAGAGAAGAATTAACTGATAGAGGTAATGAATTAGCATCTTTAAAACTCACATGTGAAGATATGAAAAAAGCTTTGGATGAAATGAAGGTTTTGTTGAATAAAAAAGTCGATGAGGCTGACAAATATTTAGGATTTGTTACATTTTATCAAGATTGTGATTATAAAGGAAGTGGTAAAACTTTGACAGTTGGATCTTATACGCCTGAACCTGATCTAAAAGGTATATCATCAACTATTATTCCTCCTGGAATACAATTGCAATTATGGACTAATGCTAATTTTCAAGGAAGCTCAAAAATATTGTCAAAAGATAGCCCTAGAGAACATCGACTATGTTTGAAGAACCTAAAAGAACATTTTATTGTACCATTTGTGACAGCTGGGATGGCCATATCAAATTCGATAAAAAAGAAGAAAGCTGAAAAGAGGTATCGAAACGCTAATTTTAATGATAATGTTAGAAGTATTCAAATCACAAGAGTTCAAAGCGTTGGTGACTTTATTGACACTTGGGACCCCGAGCTTACTAAAACTCTTTATTGAATTTTTTATATAAAATAAAAGCTTCAGCAACTCCTGGACGTTTCACGGAAATTGGTTCACACAATTGGTTAATTATATTTTTGAGATTATTGATGATTGTCAATGTCTTTTTTGTGAATTTGTTATCTTTTGGTATCCAAGCCAAAACATGACAAAGAGAAACTCCAAGAGAATATGAGTCTATTTTATATGTGAACGCTGTTTTTTTGAGTTTCAGCATTTCAGATATTCCTTTGTCAATATCCACTCCACAAGATGCCAAAGCCGTCTTGTAGCTCATACTTTGTGTATCGGTAGTTATATCTAATTTTAAACTTCGGTTCATAATTGACTTGAGATCTTGAAATGACTTTTCATATATCATTTTAAACTCTGGTGGATAAAAGGGATATGGATGTTTTAGAATATGTGCTTTTTTATCTTTTTGAAATACTTTGTTGGTTTGAGTCATCAATCCAAAGTCTATGAGATATGCTTTTTTAGATGATGGCATGTAAAGTATATTTGCTGGTTTGATGTCAAGATGAACATATCTCTTATCATGTAACTTTTGCACTCCTTCAAAAATTGGAGCTAAGGCTACAAGAAGCTGTTTGAATTTTGTGGTTGTAAATTTGGTATGTTTAAGATAGTCATGTAAAGATATACCACCATATTTGAAAATGAGTTGTTGATTTTCTATTTTCGGTTTAATATGTTTGCAACTAAGAAGTTCATCTTTATTTTTTACTTCGTCTTTTGAAAGAACACATGCGTCATATAGTGGAATTGTAAACTCATTGTGAGGATCGACTTTATTGAGCACATCATTGATTTTTTGCTCTATCGAAGCTTCTTTTTTGTCACGAAATACTTTGCTAATTGTTCGTGCCCCTTTAGGTTTGTTGATTTTTTTCTTATCACAAGGGAGATGTGGTTTAAAAACACATCCGTATGTTCCTGAAGCGACAAACGACATTTATTCTAATTGCAGAAAATCTATGAAAGGTTGAAGAAGTTCTAATACTTTGTCTTTTGGAACAGGGATATTATTTTTTTCAGCTAAAAACATTATAGAGATAGCAAAGCTGTATCCATCAAAATGTTTAGAATATGTTTTGTGCATGTTGTTGATACTTTCTTCTTTGGATAATACATAATCAAAACTATCTTTACCGAATGATTTGATGAATTCGTAGATATGAGTATGTTTCTCCCAATTGTAGTCACCAGTAAAAATAGATAGTTCCATATTATTTTTGGAAATTAGCTGAGGTAATCCATTTACATAGAACTTTAAAGGGTGATTATAGAAAATAGATCCAATCTTTTTGACACCTAAGACTTTTTTGATAGGTGCAGCTTGATTCCAGTCAATTAGTTTGAAACGTTTATCGTTTTCACAATAAATGATGTTATCTGGTTTGACATCATTATGATTAAATCCGGCTTTATGAAGATGAGTGAGAATTTCATCAATGTCTGAAATAAATTGTTTGAAAGTTGTCTCTGTGAAGTCAAAATTTTCAGTTGTTGTGCTACATTTTTCATTGAAAACATGATAAGTTGTAGAACCATCATTGAAATGGATAACTACACCATAAATAGGCAGTTTATGATATTTGAATCCAGGAGTTAGAGTGTGTAGTCTTTTGGCGATCAATTTTACAATCTTTTCAATTGCTGCAATTTCATCATAAAAGCCTTGTGGTTTTAGGAATGTTTTTGTAACGCTATGTGTCATAGCTTCTAGCATTTTGGTGATAAGAGCAGGAACATATTTTTTGGATAGATGTATTCTGCCATTTAGTACTATTTTTGTGATGTTGTCTTTGTTATTTTTGAGAAATTCACAAAAAGTTTCAGGATCTTGTGGTAAACATTCGGTGTCAGTTACTCGACCATATACACCTTGACCATAAAATTTACCACCTGTTTGTGCCATTGTGCTATTAATTGAGAAGTTTTTTATATGACATTGGAAATCGCATAAAATTTGATAGCTCTATATTGGTATTTTTTAAAAAGATGAGTAAAGCTACCATATTCGGGTTGGTAAAAACGATTTATGAAGAATATAGCATCCATTGTTTGAATTTCAATATAATGGTAGCGATAAAAAGAAATGATGAAGTAACACCATTGTATTATGCAAGTGCAACAAGTCCACAAATTCCAAGTCGATCTTTGGATGATCATTTGGGTACTGGAAAAATGATAATTGTTGGAATATCAACATACAGCGATGTTTTGAACATATTTAACCATCCTCTATCAGATTTGACAATTGTGATATGCCATAAAAGGTATGAGGATAATTTGGAAAAAATAATTGCATCAACTGACTTCTAGTTGTGTTTTTTGATCCAACTATGATTTAGAGCATCTTCTAGGTTGAGTCTTTGATGAAGATCTTTTTTGAGACATTGTTGGACAAAATCATTTGCTTCTGAGCTGACTTGGGTGTTGTAATTTGGTTCGACATTTTTAATTTGATGCCATATGATTGGTAATCTCGGTGATATTATTTTTTCATGGTCATCAAAAGGTAATATACCATAAAGCAAATAATATGTAAGAACTCCAAGACTCCATATATCAGAAAAAGGACTGTAAGTTTTTGTGAGACATTCGGGTGCCATATAGACTGGTGTTCCGATGTGTTCAAAATCGCGAAGGTCTACTAATGGGTTTTGTGGGTCAAACTTGATGCTATTACCAAAATCTATTATTTTTATTGGAGAGTCTTTTGATGTGTCTGTTAGTAAAATATTGTTGTATTTGATGTCTCGATGTATGAAACATGATGAATGCACATCAAAAAGACCACGGAGTATATTAGCTGTCAATTTAGCAACAAAAGATTCCATATAAGGGGGATCAGAGCCAAAATATTGGTTTATGGAGCCGCCACGGCAAAGTTCTTGGGCTAAATAATAGTTGGTATCATCTTCATAAGATTGAACAAAACGTGGTACATGAAGAGAATACGATAATGTTTTTAGAGTCTCTACTTCATTGGTGAATTTAGATAATGAAACTCTAGGTTTGGGAATTATCTTGCATGCGTATTTATTTCCAATTTTGTCAACACATTTATGGACTGTACTAAAGCCACCGTCTCCTAGTTTCTCTAAAATAGTGAAATGTACCATTTAAGAGATTTTTTTGTCTACTATAAATAAGAATGATTTCACGTCCTTCAAGATGTGTTACTGTAAGGGTAAGTTGTGAACAAACTAGTTCAATTAGAAATCCTGTTTGGGTACGAAAGATTGCTGGGAAACGTGTTGAAACTGTAAAAGACATTGTTTCTCGCCTTTATATGATTGGAACAAGTGAAGTACGTCAACTAAGTGAGATCATTACGGAACTGGATGATGTACACAAGGCGGCTGTGAAGGAGGTTTTTCCTGATGTTAAATTTCCTGGTGATAAAAAGTCTACTGCAACTCATGTAGAAGTTGAAAGCATTTTTGAACCATAGGAGTAAGAGTTGTGATGTCAGTTTTTGAAGCTATTACAGATGATACAAGACATGCCATAATTTCATTTGGATGTTCAAGTTGTTGTACATGTTCATCGGGAAATCCTAACATACTTGCTGATGTAATTTTAATTTCATTTTTATTTGAAATAGCAATAGTTTTGCTATCAGATATTGAAGAAGGTGTTTGATTATTATATTTTTCGAGGATCACATATTTTTCTTTGTAAGCATAATTGATGCCATCAAGGTCAGGGTTGTTTCTTTGAAGAGGATGTGTTTTTGTAGAAGGAGTAAATCCCCAAGAAGTGTATATTTCTTTGATTATATATGGATATGTTCTTTGAAAAACATGTATTTTTTCATGAATCATGGTTTGTATAATTAGTTTTGTAGGGCGTGTGAAAAGATCATCAGAAACATAGATGGTATCTTCTAATGTATGCGGATATCCGTTTTCAATAGTTGGAGGAATGTATTTGATTTTCCATGGAAGTTTGTTTAATAATGGATAATTGGACAAAAGGGTATTTGCAGCTTCAATAGCATCTTGCATGATAATTTGCTGAGGTTCGGAGAGATCACGCACAGAACTGCGATAACGTTCATAATATTCTTCGCGAGTTAGTGCTTGTCTTGCAGTTAGATCAGCGGGACTCATGCGGGCAAAAAATGGTGGTAACTCTTCAAACTCTTCTTTAGTAGGTGAAGGTATGAAAGTTGTGATCAAGATAGCAACGATGATGATATCGAATAAAAACAAAAAAGTATTCATGTCATTACTATATAGATAGGTTTGTGATCACTGCCATCATATTGATTTAGGATATCTGCTTGTGTGATTAACTTTTTTAGTTTGTTGCTTACAAGTATATGATCGATTCTCCAACCTTTATTATTTTCACGGGCTTTACCAAAATTAGAGAACCAAGTATATTTTTGTGTGATTGGATTAAGATGTCTAAAAGTGTCTGTTAGTTTACATTCTTGAATGAGTTGTGTAAAAGCAGTTCTTTCTTCGATGGTGAAGCCATGAGATTTTTCATGACCTTTGGTGGTCCAAATGTCAAGATGTGTTGGTGCAACATTAAAATCGCTGACAAATATGATTGGTTTTGTTTGTTGTAGGTCGTTGATTTGTTTTCTAATAGATGGTTCCCAAGTATTGATTCTATAATCCAGACGTGATAAGTCAGCTTTAGAGTTGGGAGTGTATGTGTTTATTATGAAGAATTTGTCAAATTCCAAGATAATTAGACGACCTTCTGAATTATGTGGGAAATCGGTGATTATTTTTAAGGGAGTAAGTTTGGAGAATATGGCAACACCGGAGTATCCTTTTCTGGTAGTGGACTCTATAATTTTATGGAATGTGAAATGGTTTTCTAAAAAAGTATCTTTGAATGAAGCGGGACATTTAGTTTCTTGAAGACAAAGAATATCTGGATCTTGTTCTTGGATAAGTTGTTGTAAAACATTTTTACGCAAGATGGCTCTTAAGCCATTGATATTATAAGATATGATTTTCATGATGGTTTGAAAATAACAAATATGTTTATATTGTCAATTTTTGCGCTGGGAACTATTTAAAGAACTAAATGGGTTTATGCGCTGGGTACTATTTAAGGAACTAAATGGAATTATGCGCTGAATACTATTTAAGAAATTAAATGGGATTGTGCGCTAGGAACTATTTAAGGAACTAAATGGGATTGTGCGCTGGGAACTATTTAAAGAACTAAATGGGATTGTGCGCTGGGAACTATTTAAAGAATTAAATGGGATTGTGCGCTGCAACTATTTAAAGAACTAAATATGATTATGCGCTGGGAACTATTTAAAGAATTAAATTAGATTTTGCGCTGGGAACTATTTAAAGAATTAAATTAGATTTTGCGCTGGGAACTATTTAAAGAATTAAATGGGATTGTGCGCTGGGAACTATTTAAGGAATTAAATGGGATTGTGCGCTAGGAACTATTTCAGGAATTAAATGGGATTGTGCGCTGGGAACTTATTAAGGAACTAAATGGGTTTATGCGCTGGGAACTATTTAAGGAATTAAATGGGATTGTGCGCTGCAACTATTTAAAGAATTAAATGGGATTGTGCGCTGGGAACTTATTAAGGAACTAAATGGAATTGTGCGCTGGGAACTATTTAAAGAACTAAATATGATTATGCGCTGCAACTATTTAAAGAATTAAATATGATTATGCGCTGCAACTATTTAAAGAATTAAATGGGATTGTGCGCTGGGAACTATTTAAAGAATTAAATAAGATTTTGCGCTGGGAACTATTTAAAGAATTAA